>Ga0102590_1000083_pt1 | contig 273287 bp, 261 predicted proteins | sample AraplaMF_Col_mMF_FD_76859 | JGI IMG/M metagenome (GOLD analysis project Ga0102590, IMG submission 76859) | Arabidopsis root microbial communities from the University of North Carolina, USA - plate scrape MF_Col_mMF | ecosystem: Host-associated > Plants > Roots > Endosphere | place: USA... | reverse complement strand
CCAAGATCCAGGCCTATTGCGTCGTCGCTCGCAAGCTCCTTCGCATCGCCTTCTCCGTCTGGCGCTCCAATCAGCCCTTCAACCCTCAACTCGTCGGAAAGGCTTGACGCTCGACATAGAACCTACTCGTAGGCGTAGTCCCAGTCGACCCGCGTCACCTTGCCGTCGACCACGGTGAACAGCAGCCGGTCATGAAACCCCCGCCAGTGATACGCCCACACCTCGCAGTGGCCCGGTTTGCAGCGCTCACGCGAATCCGGTTGCCCCATTCGTTCGACCAACCGCTCCATGGCGATCCCGGGTGTTGAGAACGCAACAGCCAGGCATTGCATCAGCTGGTGTTTGCGGCCATTCCAGCGGTCCACGTCCGCCACCCACGCCCCGCCATCGAAGTGACCGCGCGTTGTTCGCAACGTCAGATAGTCCCGAGACCATTGCGCCGCATCTCCTTCGCACGCACGCGAATTACCGCAACTGAACGCAATTGCCAATACCCAATAAATGACCTTGTTCATCTCGTTACCCCCTCGCAGAAAGGGGAGAAGTCCCCCAGAATGATTCGGCGCTCGGATGGGTGATCCCCGGCCGAAGCGCGCGCCGATCCAGCCCACGCAGCTGGGCTGGTACTGTCATCCAAAGGGAGCTATTCATGATCAACGGTCGTCCGCCACTGCGGGCCATTGCCTCGTTGTTCCTTGCAGTTTCCGCAGTACCACTTTCCACAGCTCAACAAGTCCCCGCCCAGGTGCCGGCCGCCAGTGCCGCCACCAACAGCGCCACCGAGATGCGCCTGCTGCGCCAGCAAGAAAAGCAGCGCACCAACATCTACAAGGCCTTCTACCCCGACGCAGCCATGCTGCGCAAGGCCGCCATCACCTTCCACGACAACCTGCTCGAATCCAATTACGAGCAGGGCTACCTGGTGCTCGAGCTCGAGTCGCAGGACATCATCAACCTGCGCAGCTTCGGCTTCCGCGTCGAGAACGCGCCCGAGTTCATCCAGCGCCGCAACGATTTCCTGGCGCAGATCCAGGCCGCCGCCGACGCCAAGAGCCGCACCACCGCCCCCGGCGCATCGACAGACGCCACCGGCATCGGCGGCGCCGCCGCGGCCGATGCGACCATCCAGTCCATCCCCGGCTTCGCCTGCTACGAGACGGTCGAAGAAACCTTCACCGCCGCGCAGGGCTTCACCACCACCTACCCGGCGCTCGCCAGCTGGATCGACATCGGCGACTCCTGGCAGAAGGTCAACGGCCTCGGCGGCTACGACATGCGCGTGCTGAAGATCACCAACAGCGCGGTCGGCGGCACCAAGCCCAAGCTGTTCGTCAACAGCGCCATCCACGCCCGCGAATACACCACCGCGCCGCTGAACCTCGAGTTCGCGCGCTGGCTGCTCAACGGCTACGGCGTGGATCCCGACGCCACCTGGATCGTCGACCACCACGAGGTGCACCTGCTGCTGCAGACCAACCCCGACGGCCGCAAGAAGGCCGAGGGCGGCCTCTCGTGGCGCAAGAACACCAACACCGCCTACTGCGGCGCCACCAGCAACACCCGCGGCGCCGACCTGAACCGCAACTTCACGTTCGGCTGGAACAGTACCGGCGGCCAAGGCTCCAGCGGCAACCAGTGCGACCTGACCTACCGCGGCGCATCGGCCGGCTCCGAGCCCGAAACGCAGGCGGTGCAGAACTACATCCGCAGCATCTTCCCCGACCGGCGCGGCCCCAACCCGGGCGACGGCGCGCCCACCGACACCTCGGGCATCCACATCGACGTGCACAGCTACAGCCAGCTGGTGCTGTGGCCCTGGGGCACCACGTCGACGCCCACCGCCAACGCCACCGCGCTGCAGACGCTGGGCCGGCGCCTCGCGTACTTCAACGGCTACACGCCCGAGCAGTCGATCGGCCTGTACCCCACCGACGGCACCAGCGACGGCCCGAGCTACGGCGAGCTGGGCGTCGCGGCCTACACGATCGAGCTGGGCTCCAGCTTCTTCGAGAGCTGCACCACGTACAACAACACCACCAAGCCGAAGAACCTGCCGGCGCTGATCTACGCCGCCAAGGTGGTGCGCGCGCCATACCAGACGCCCGCCGGCGCCGACGTGACCAGCGTGACGCTCGGCAGCGATGCCAGCGGCGGCGGCGTGCTGGCCGGCACGCCGGTCAGCGTCAGCGCCTCGGCCACCGACACGCGCTTTAACCAGAGCAACGGCACCGAGCCGACGCTGAACGTGACCGGCGCCGAGGCCTACATCGACACCCCGCCGTGGGTGGCCGGTGCGGTGGCCATCCCGCTCAGCGCCACCGACGGCAGCTTCAACCAGACCACCGAGGCGCTCAGCGGCACGCTCGCCACCACGGGGCTGTCGCTGGGCAAGCACCTGGTGTTCGTGCGCGCCAAGGTGTCGTCCGGCCAGTGGGGCCCGGTGACCGCGCAGTTCCTGAAGATCGCCAGCGTCGTCACCCCGGCCAACAACGAGACCGAGTCGAACGACAACATCGGCACCGCCAACGCGGTGGCCTCGGCGGGCACCTGGAACGGCGCGATGGGCACCTCCAGCGACAGCGACTACTTCGTCGTGCAGCTGCCGGCCGGCAAGACGCTGGCCGCCACGCTGACGCCGAACGCGTCCAGCGACTACGACCTCTACATCTACAACGCGTCCGGCACCCAGCTGGCCGCGAGCGAGAAGGGGTCGGGCCTGGTCGACACGGCCAGCGTGTCCAACACCACCACTGCGGCATCGGCGCGCTACGTGCGCGTCAAGTACTACAGCGGCGGCACCGGGGCCACCAGCGGCAAGTACACGCTCGGCCTGAACTGGTAGCCCGGATGACAATCCGGGATTGCTTCGGCACCGCCGACCCGGATTGACATCCGGGCCACGGCCCCCGGGTTGTCCCTCTGGGGTGACTCGGGGCGGCTCTTCACAATCCGTGTGGAACCGCTTCCACGAAGGCGGCCCACACGGAGACACGATGAGACCCAGAGCCCTTGCATTGATCAGCGTATTCGTTGCCGTCGGTTGCGGCGGCGGTGATTCGGCTGACGCTACAACCGCCTACAACGGCGGCCACGAGAAGGCGGCTGCCGTGATCCCGCCCGCGCCCACCTATGCGGACTGGCCGGCCATCACCAGTGCCATCGCGCGCGACCCGGCGATGGAGTCGCGCATCGCGCAGATCGTCGCTTCGATGACGCTGGAGCAGAAGGTCGGGCAGATGACGCAGCCCGAGATCAAGACCATCACGCCCGACCAGGTGCGGCAGTTCTTCATCGGCTCGGTGCTCAACGGTGGCGGCTCCTGGCCCAACGGCAACAAGCATGCGAGCGCGGCCGACTGGGTGGCGCTGGCCGACCAGTACTACAACGCGTCGATGTCGACCACGTTGTCGACCAGGATCCCCATCATCTGGGGCACCGACGCGATCCACGGCCACAGCAACGTCTACCAGGCCACGCTGTTCCCGCACAACATCGGCCTCGGCGCGGCGCACGAGCCGGCGCTGGTGCAGCAGATCGGCGGGGCGGTCGGCCAGGCGGTGCGCGCCACCGGCATCAACTGGATCTTCGGGCCCACGCTGGCCGTCGTGCGCGACGACCGCTGGGGCCGCACCTACGAGAGCTTCTCCGAAGACCCGTCCGTCGTGCGCGCCTATGGCGGCGCCTACGTCACCGGGCTGCAGGGCACGTTCGCGAGCGATGCCAACGTGGTGGCCACCGCCAAGCACTTCATCGGCGATGGCGGCACCGACCAGGGCGTCGACCAGGGCATCAACATGTCGAGCACCAGCGACATGATCAACATCCACGGCCAGGGCTACTACAGCGCGCTGGGCGCCGGGGCGCAGACGGTGATGGCGTCCTTCCACAGCTGGAACAACGCGGCCGCCGGCATCAACGTCGGCAAGATGCACGGCAGCAAGGCCATGCTCACCGACGTGCTGAAGACCAGGCTGGGCTTCGACGGCTTCGTGATCTCCGACTGGAACGGCATCGGCCAGGTGCCGGGCTGCAGCAACGCGAGCTGCGCGCAGGCGATCAACGCCGGCGTCGACATGGTGATGGTGCCGGACGAGTGGCGTGCCTTCATCACCAACACCGTCGCGCAGGTGCGCTCGGGCGCGATCCCGATGGCGCGCATCGACGATGCGGTCACGCGCATCCTGCGCGTCAAGATGCGCTCGGGCCTGTTCAACGGCCGCAAGCCGTCGCAGACCGCCGGGGCCGGCAACCCAGCGCTGCTGCAGGCGCGTGCGCTGGCGCGCGATGCGGTGCGCAAGTCTCTCGTGCTGATCAAGAACAACAACGCGGTGCTGCCGCTGCTGCGCGGCCGCAAGACGCTGGTGGTGGGCAAGAGCGCCGACAGCATCGCCAACCAGTCGGGCGGCTGGTCGCTCACCTGGCAAGGCACGGGCAACAGCAATGCCGATTTCCCCGGCATGGCCGACAGCGTGCTGGCCGGCATCCGCGAAGCCGCCGGCACCGCCAACGTCGACTACAGCGCCACCGGCACCGACCGCAATCCGGCCAACTACGACGTGGTGATCGCGGTGATCGGCGAGACGCCCTATGCCGAGGGCGTGGGCGACATCAAGGGCAGCCGCACGCTGGCGCATTCGGCCAACTACCCGGAAGACCTGGCGGCGCTGAATGCCGTGTCGGGCAAGGGCAAGCCGGTGGTCACGGTGCTGCTGGCCGGGCGCACGCTGTATGCCAATGACTTGATCAACAAATCGGACGCCTTCGTCGCCGGCTGGCTGCCGGGCACCGAAGGCAAGGGCGTGAGCGACGTGCTGTACCGCAATGCGGCGGGCGGCGTCGCGTTCGATTTCAACGGCACGCTGTCGTTCTCGTGGCCGGCCTCGGCCTGCCAGACGCCGCTCAACGCCGGCGACGGGCAGGTGCCGCAGTTCGGGCTGAACTATGGGTTGCGTTATGCGAGCGGCGGCACGGTGGGCACGCTTCCGACACCGGCGGTGCCGTCGGCCTGCGGGCAGAACTCGGGCTCGCTGACGATCTTCAACCAGAGTGCCGTGGCGCCGTTCACGCTGAACGTCAACACCGCCGCCAACAACTGGGCGAGCGTGCCGGTGCCGTCCGACCCGAATGCCACGCTGGCCGTGCCGGCCACCGGCACCGCGGCGATGACGGTGCAGACCACGCAGGTCAATACGCAGCAGGATGCGAAGCTGGTCACCTGGGCTTCGCAAGGGCAGGTCTTCGCTAGCGCGCCGAGCGGGCAGAACCTGGCGGGCTACACCGACGGCACGCTGGAGTTCGACACCATCGTGTCGCAGGCGCCGTCGGCGGTGGTGAAGGTGCACATGGATTGCGGCTACCCGTGCCGCGGCTCGGTCGACCTGACGGCCACGCTGCGCAGCCTGCCGCTGAACGCAAAGCAGACCGTCAAGATCCCGCTGAGCTGCTTTGCGGCGGCGGGAGCCAACCTGTCGAGCATCGACACGCCGTTCAGCATGGAATCGATGGGCACGCTGCAACTGGCCTTCACCAACCTGCGCGTCGTGAAGGGCGGGGCGCTGGCCGGGGGCGTGGTGTCGTGCAGCGGCGGGCTGGGCGACTTCAATGTGTATGGCGCCAACGGGCCGGCGGCGGGCTTCGGGTTCACCAGCTACCAGAGCGTGGCAGGCCACGTGAGCTACCAGCCGATCGCCACGCCGCCGGCCGAGCTGCGCATGCAGTTCTCCAACACCGCGGGCGCGAACGGCATGGTGTTCGTCAGCGGCCCGGCCACCGATGTCTCGGCGTACCGCAACGGGCGGGTGTCGGTCGATCTCTATCCTTATATGTACGGCAGCAACGCCGGCGGCTTCACGCTGAAGATCGAGAGCGGCCCCGGCTGCGCGACGGCCGACATCGCGCTCGGCCGGCCGGCGCAGGGCGCGTGGGCGACGGTGTCGGTGCCGATGAGCACGGTGCTGGCCGGGGCGGGCAGTTGCTTCGACCTGGCGAAGGCGACGACCTTCTCGGTCTTCCCGCGCTGGAACGACCAGCGGGGCGTGCAGATGACGATGCGCAACCTGCAGTTGCATCCCTGACGAGGCAGGGGCAGGCCCGGCCAATTCTGCAGAAAGTAAGGAGCCGAAGGGGCTTTCGATTTCCTACAGTCGCGCGACGCGCCCGGGCTGTTGGGGCCGATTCAACCGACCCCAGGAGCTCACTGCATGGCATGTCTTTCTGCCGGGTGCAAGGCCGTTGCGCTTGCACGCCTCATCACGTCGACCTTCATGGCGGGCAGCCCCTGGCTTGCCCTTGCCCAGACCCCTGCGCCGTCCGCGACCCTCGACACCCGCTTCGTCTACGACGCCCTCGGACGTGTCGTCGAGGTGACCGATCCGGCCAACGGCAAGACGCGCATCGCCTATGACGGCCGGGACCGGCCTATACAGGTCACCGACCCGCGCGGGCTGGTCACCCAGTACGTGCGCAATGGCTTCGGCGAAGTCACGCAGGTCGTCAGCCCGGACACGGGCACGACGAACATGACCTACGACGAAGCCGGCAACCTGAAGACCCGCATCGACAACCGCGGGGTGCTGACCCGCTACAGCTACGACGCGTTGAACCGCTTGTCCGAGGCGGTCTACAGCCGCGACGGACAGACCCAGGCCCTCAGCTGGGGCTGGGACATGACGGGGCCGGACTACACCAACGGGATAGGACGGCTCGGCCGCACCGACCACCCCCACGGCAGTGCGCGCTGGAAGCACGACCCGCTGGGGCGGGTGACGCAGGCGACGCAGACGGTGAATGCATCGAGTGGCGCGAACAGCGCGGCGGTGACGTCCGTGGTGCAGTACGGCTACACGCTGGGGCGGCTGACGAGCATCACGTACCCGTCGGGGCGGCAGGTGGGCATCGGCTACGCCGGCCGGCGCATCGGGGCGCTGACGCTGGCGCAGAGCGCTGGGGGCAACACCCAGCCGCTGCTCAACGACATCCAGTGGCAGCCCTTCGGCACGTGGCGGGGGTGGACCTGGGGGATGACCGGGACGGTGGGGGACGGCGCGCTGAAGCAGGAGCGCTACTTCGACCAAGGCGGGCGCCTGGTACGCCATCGGCTGGGCGAGAACTACCGCGATCTGGGCTACGACGGGGCGATGCGCATCACCGGCTTCACGCACCTGAACGCGACCAGCGGCTCACCGCAGCCGGCGCTGGACCAGGTGTTCTCGTACGACGCGAACAGCCGGTTGACCTTGATCGCCACCGCGAACTCGACCTGGAGCATCGCCTACGACGCCAACGGCAACCGAACGAGTGCGAGCCTGAATGGCGAGCCGGGTACGTACACCACCGAGGCGACGAGCAATCGGCTGACGGCGATCAGCAACCCGGTGCGCAGTTTCGGCTACGACAGCGCAGGGAGCACGACGATGGATGGCGCGAGGTACACCGCAACGTACGACCTGCGCGGCCAACTGCAAACCATCACGACGGCCGCGGGCACCGCGACCTACACCTACGACGTCGATGGAAGGCGGGTTCGCAAGGTGACGAGCGCGGGCCCATCGAGCACGGTGATCTTCGTGTACGACCTCGACGGGCAGTTGCTCGGGGAGTACGACCAGTCCGGCAACGCGATCCGCGAGTACGTGTGGCTGGAGCACACACCGGTGGCGATGTTCACGCCGGACCCGGTGAACCCCAGTGGAGCGCCGCTGGTGTTCTTCATCCACACCGACCACCTGGATGCGCCGCGCATCGTGGTGGACCGCAACAACCAGATGCGCTGGCGCTGGCTGGCCGAGCCCTTCGGAACGACCGCGCCGGAGACCAACCCGAGCGGGCTGGGGGTCTTCACGCAGAATCTGCGCTTCCCGGGACAGTATGCGGATGCGGAGTCGGGGCTGTTCTACAACTACTTTCGCAGCTACGATCCGTCGCGCGGCTACACCCAAAGCGACCCCATTGGGCTGGCGGGAGGAAGCCTGTCAACGTACACGTACGTGGATGGAAACCCGCTCTCAGGGACTGATCCCACGGGATTGAGTGAAGAGGTTCTACCTGCACTGTTGCCAGTGGCACTTCCGACTGCAACGGCGATTTGCTCCGGCGGTCCAGTCGCATGCGCGTTGGCAGCTGCCGGAATCGGCGGATATGCCGGGGGCGCTGTCCTGTATCCATACATCGAGCAGCCACTCGGCGCGGCGATCGACATGTGCATGGCAGCAGTTTCCGATACGCCAACGGCCGATGAATGCGCTGCCGAATGGCGAAGAGGCGAGAATGTATGCGTCGAATGGATGCGGGAACTCAGGTCAAGTATTTCGGAGAGGCGACGTCGCCAGCTCTCGCGATTGGCCGGCGGCTCGTTCGCAGTGTGTGTCGGTGGTCAGGTTGCTCAAGCTTGTGGCGGAACTCGCGTGGAGCGAGCGCCCAAGCCACGCAGAAAGCGGTTCTTGTGAGGCAATCTCAGAATTGAGGCAGGGTCATCAATGGACAACAATGTTCATGCGTCCGACAGTGCTCTTCTGAAAAAAGCGCTTCGCCTGGCGCGCGATGAGAAGACCGATGCGGCTCGGCAACTGCTATCGACGGTGTCCATCGAGAAGCTCACCGCTGATGACGCGCGCTCGGTAGCGCTCGCCCACTCCTACTGCAATGACCTCGACCAATCCGAACGCGCTTGGCGTCACGTCGTGGCCGCGGGTGATGAAGTCGCCGGGGACAGGTTCATGCTCGCCTCTGCCCAGCTGGATCTCGGCAGGCCTGATGAGGCCCTGGACAATCTGCGGCGGGAGATTGACTTGGGAGAGCGAAGCGGCAATGACTACTATCTTGTTTCCGCAGTCATCACAGCCGCGAGCATCCTCTTGAATCGCCGTGATGAAGCGGCCGCGCAAGATCTACTCAGGCTCATCTCTGACGAGGATGGCTACTACCTCCGTGGAGTTGGATTCAGAACAAAGCGGCAACTCCTGAACAAGTGACCGCAGCGCATCCTTGTGGATGAACAGCCAGCGCATGTGTTGCCGCCGATCACCCCCGCGGCCCAAATGCGACTGCCGAACGGCAAGCAAGGACGTTATGTCGACACGAAAGATGGCATTTCTTGCTCAACTCCGACCGTTCGCCGTAGACGAAGTCTCGTATGGCCGAATTCATGCCGACTTCGTAGATCTTCTTGAAGCAAGCGAGTGGTTCGTGAAGACCATGGAAGCGTTGGAAGGCCATGAGCTGACCCGATCTGAGTTGGAGGATTTGCTGGTCGAGATTGACGTGAAGTTCGTTGACCACGCGTTCTTCCATCTCTCTTCGCTGCGAATCGATCTCAAGGCAGCCCTCGAAAACTTCCCCGACGAAGATGAGGCGTAGTTCCGACGTGGTGGCTGGCGCCGCCAGCGCACCCGGCTACGCCATCGCCGCGTGATACCCCTTCGACCCCACGACGTGCGCCAGCGCGCTGCGCGGATCCCGCCCCGCCGCCAGCTCCCGCAGGTTGCGCTCGAAGTCGTACTGCGGCGTCCACCCCAGCACCGTCCGCGCGCGCTCGTTGACGTAGATGCGGTCGATGTCCGCCAGCATCTTCCAGCCGCGGGCCGCATACACCGCCTCGAAGGCGGGAACCCGGCGCCTGAGCACCGCGGCGGGATCCACCCGCACCTGCGCCAGGTCGGCCTGCGTGAACGGCGTGGTCGCGCTGACGATGAACTTGTCGAAGCGCAGGCCCGGTGCCGCCGCCATCGCCCGCAGGTGCGCACCCACCACGTCCTCGATGTCCACGCGCCGGTACAGGAACTCGCTGGTCTTCAGGTTCAGGTCGTCGTAATGGTCGCGCCGGCGCGGGTCGTCGTCCGCCTCGGGGAAGAAGCGCGACGTCCTCAGCACCACGCACGGCAGCCCGTGGTTGCGCGCGAACAGCTGGCACAGGTCTTCCGCCGCCGTCTTGGTCGCCCCGTAGATGTTCTTCGGCCTCGGCACCACGTCTTCGGTGATCCAGGCGGCCGGCGACGCGGGCGGCGGCGTCAGCGCATCGCCGAAGGTGCTGGTGGTGCTCGTGAAGACGAACGCGCCGACGCCCGCCGACACGGCTTCTTCCAGCAGCGTGAGCGTGCCCGTCAGGTTGACGTCGATGAAATCCTGCCGCCGGTGCGTCGCCACGTGCGGCTTGTGCAGCGTCGCCGCATGCAGCACCGCCCCCACCCCGGCCATGCAGCGCGCCACCACGGCGCGGTCGGTGATCGATCCGACGACGTCGGTGAACGGCGATGCCAGCACGTCCAGGCCGATGACGTCGACCGCCGCGTCTTCCCTCAAGCTGCGGACCAGCGCCTCGCCGAGGTGGCCCGAACTCCCGGTGACCAGTACCTTCATGGGGAAGGTACTGTACCGGTCACGGCGTGAGGACGGCCGCCCCAGCACGACGTTCGCCCGCTTCAGCCGGGCGCCCCGTCGCCGGGTGGATTGACGAAGCGCAAGCCGGCGCCACGTCGCGGCCCCACAGTGCAGCCATGCAGCCCTGGGAGCCCGATGCGATGAGCCGCGACCCGCGTGGATTGAGCGCCGACGAGGTGCGCCTGCGACAGCAGCGCGACGGCCCGAACCGCCTGCCGCGCGCGCGCCGCGACGGCCTGTTCGCCGCATTGCGCGAAGCCCTGGGCCAGCCGATGGTGCTGCTGCTGGTGGCCTGCGCGACGGTGTACGGCGCGCTCGGCAGCGTCGGCGATGCGCTGTTGCTGGCCGGCTCGCTGCTGCTCGTGATGGCGATCTCGGTCGGCCAGTCGCTGCGCAGCCAGTCGGTGCTGCGTGCGCTGCGCGACATGGCCAGCCCGCGCAGCACCGTGGTCCGCGACGGCGTCGTGCAGCGCATCGCCAGCGTCGAGCTGGTGGTCGGCGACCGCCTGGTCGTCCAGGAAGGCGACCGCCTGGCTTGCGACGCCGTGCTGTTCGAGGCCCACGGCCTGCGCGTCGACGAATCGCTGCTGACCGGCGAATCGACGCCGGTCGACAAGGACGCGGCCTCGCCGCAGCTGTCGTCCGGCACGCTGGTGCTGGCCGGCGACGGCGTTGCCGGCGTCGTGGCCATCGGCGCGGCCACCGTGCTCGGGCACATCGGCGACAGCATGCGCAGCCTGCAGCCGCCGCCCAGCCGGCTGCGCGTGCAGCTCGACCGCATCGTGCGCCGCGTCGCGATCGCGGCCTTCGCCACCTGCGTCGTCGCGGCGCTGCTGTTCGGCTGGCGCGACGGCTCGTGGACGGCCGGGTTGCTGGTCGGCCTGACGCTCGCGATGGCCATCGTGCCCGAGGAGTTCGCGGTGGTCTGGAGCGTGATGCTCGCCCTCGGGGCCTGGCGCCTGGCACGGCGCCAGGTGCTGGCACGCCAGCCGCAGGCCATCGAGGCGCTGGGCTGCGCCAGCGTGCTGTGCGTCGACAAGACCGGCACGCTGACGGCCAACCGCATGCAGGTGGTCGCCTGGCTCGACGTCGCGGCGGACGGCACCTGGCGCGCGGGCGAACCGGTGCCGCCGCAGGTGCCGCAGCTGCTGCACCATGCCGCACTCGCCAGTGTGGCCGAAGGGCTGGAGCCGATGGACCGCGCGGTGCTCGCGCTGCAGCCGCAGCCGGCCGGGCGCGTGGCCTGGCGCGAAGGCGTGCAGCCGGGGCGGCCGTTCGTGCGCCAGGGCTGGCAGCTCGAGGATGCCGCCCGCGTGCGCGTCGCGATCAAGGGGGCGCCCGAGGCGGTGCTCGCCGGCTGTGCGCTGGCTGCGGTGCGCCGCGATGCCTTGCTCGCGCAGGCCCACGCCTGGGCCACGCAAGGCCTGCGCGTGCTGGCGGTCGCCCACGTCGACACCGCATCGCCCGACGCGCGGCCCGATGTCGGCTGGCAGGCCGACGGCCTGCTCGCCTTCCAGGACCCGCTGCGCCCCGAGGTGCCGGCCGCGCTGCGGCGCTGCCGCGAGGCCGGCGTGCGCGTCGTGATGGTCACCGGCGATGCGGCCGGCACCGCGGCGGCACTCGCACGCGAGGCCGGCTTCGACCTGTCGGGCGACGGCGCGGTGCGCAGCGGCGAGCAGCTCGACGCGCTCGACGACGCCGCCTTCGATGCGGCGCTGGCGCGCGTGGCGGTGTGCGCCCGCGTCACGCCGGCGCAGAAGCTGCGCATCGTGCAAGGCCTGCAGCGGCGCGGCGAGGTGGTCGCGATGACCGGCGACGGCGTCAACGACGGCCCGGCGCTGCGGGCCGCCGACGTCGGCGTCGCGATGGGGCAGCGCGGCACCGACGTCGCGCGCGAGGCCGCGGCGCTGGTGCTGCTGGACGACCGCTTCGACGCGCTGGTCGAGGCGGTGGCGGCGGGGCGCCGCATCTTCGACAACCTGCGCAAGGCGATCGGCTACCTGTTCGCGGTGCACGTGCCCATCGTCGGGCTGTCGCTGCTGCCGCTGTTCGGCGGGCCGGTGCTGCTGCTGCCGCTGCACGTGGTGTTGCTGGAGCTGTTGATCGACCCGGCCTGCTCGCTGGTCTTCGAGGCCGAGCCGCTGGCCGCCGACGCGATGCGGCGGCCGCCGCGGCCGCGCGACCAGGCGCTGTTCGGCCCGCAGGCGGTCGGCCGCGCCATCGGCGTCGGCCTGGCGGGCCTGCTCGTCGTCGTGCTGGTGCAGGGCGTGGGCCGCCAGGCCAGCCTGTCCGACGACGGGCTGCGCCTGGCGGGCCTGGCCGCCGTCGTCATCGCCAACCTGGCGATGCTGCAATGGTTCCGGCGCGCCCTCAGTCCAGCGGGTGCGTGAGGAACCAGCACAGCGCGCCCAGCGCCGCCAACACCAGCAGCAACAGGCCGCCGGCCAGGATCATCGTCCATTGCGCCATGTCGATCGCCTCCATGGTGCGATGGTCCGCCGTCGCGCGGCGCAGGCCTTGACGGCCGTCAAGCCGCGTGCAGCGCGAGCAGCGCGCCGTGCACCACGGTGCCGGCCACGGCCAGCGCCACCAGCCCGAGCAGCGCGCCGGCCAGCAGCCAGGCGCCGTCGTGGCGCAGCACGCCCAGCATCATCAGGCTGATCGCCGCGGCGGGCGCCATGTTGCCCAGCGGCACCGGCAGCGCCAGCACCACGGCCAGAGCCAGGCACAGCAGGCCCGCCAGCCGCAGCGGCAGCGGGCCCAGCAACGGCAGCCAGCGCGGCTGCAGCAGCGGCCTGGCCCGCTGTAACCACGGCAGCAGGCGCTGCACGCCGCGCGCGAAGCTCTCGCGCGGCAGCGAGCGCGACGACAGCGGCGACGGCAGCCAGGCCGGCAGGCCGAGCGCCAGCTGCGCCGTCAGGAACAGCAGCGGCACGCCCAGCACGCCCGAGGTGCCGGGCGGCACCGGCACCGTGTTGGGCAACGCGAACAGCAGGATCAGCGCGGCCAGCGCCTGGTCCTGCAGCGCCGCGAAGACGTCGGCCACGCGCACGCGCTCGCGCCGGCGGTCGTCCGCCAGGGCGAGCAACGCGTGCGCGATCGCATCGGGTTCGGCCGGCGAAGCGGCGGGAGGCGGTGTCATCGTCGAGCCATCGTAGGCAGCGCGGGTTCGCCGGTCTTGATCCTCCTCAAGTCGCGCAGCGGCGCGCACACTCGGGGTCCGCTGCCCGTGCCGAATGCCCACCGTGCCGAACCACGCCACCCCGAGCCCGCCGCTGCCCACCGACCCGTGGCAGCTCGCGCTCGACGTGGCCGCCGTGCCGCACGGCGGTGCCGAGGCGCTGGCGGCCCGCCAGGCGCAGCGGCTGCACGCGCTGCTCGCGTGCGCCCAGGCGCGCTCGCCGCTGTGGCGGCGCCGGCTGGCCGGTGTCGACCCGGCTCGCGTGCGGCTCGACGCGCTGCCGGTGCTGCACAAGGCCGAGCTGATGCGCGACTTCGATGCCTCGCTCACCAGGCCGGGCGTGACGCTGCGCGCGCTGCGCCGCGTGCTGGCCGATCCGCAGGCCATCGGCCGGCCGTGTTTCGACGGCTTGGTCGCCTGGGAGAGTTCGGGCAGCCAGGGCGAACCCGGCGTGTACCTGCAGGACGCCGCCGCGATGGCGGTGTACGACGCGCTGGAGATGCAGCGCCGGCCGCTGCTGCAACCCTGGCGGCGCCTGCTCGACCCGTGGCTGCTGGGCGAGCGCATCGCCTTCGTCGGCGCCACCAGCGGGCATTTCGCGAGCACGGTGTCGGTCGAGCGGGTGCGGCGCCTGAACCCGTCGCTGGCCGCGCGCCTGCACGGCTTCGATTTCCTGCAGCCGCTGGCCGCGCTGGTGGCCGGCCTGCGCGCGATGGCGCCGACCATCGTCGCCACCTACCCGAGCGTCGCGCTGCTGCTGGCCGACGAGCACGAGGCCGGCCGCATGCCGCTGCGCCTGGCCGAGCTGTGGCTGGGCGGCGAGGCGCTGTCGGCACCGGCGCGGCGCCGCCTCGAGCAGGTCTTCGGCTGTCCCTGTGCCAATGCCTACGGCGCCTCCGAGTTCCTGCCGCTCGCATCGCAGTGCCGCTGCGGCCGGCTGCACCTGAACAGCGACTGGGTGCTGCTGGAACCGGTCGATGCGCAGGGCCGCGCCATGCCGCCGGGCGAGACCGGCGCGACCACCTTGCTGACCAACCTCGCCAACCACCTGCAGCCGCTGGTCCGGCTCGACATCGGCGACCGCACCCGCATCGGCGCGGCGCCCTGCGGCTGCGGCAGCGTGCTGCCGGTGGTCGAGGTCGATGGGCGCTGCGACGACAGCCTGCGCCTGGCCGGCACGGCCGGCCCGGTCACGCTGACGCCGCTGGCGCTGTGCACCGTGCTGGAGGACGAGGCCGGCCTGTTCGACTTCCAGCTCGAGCAGCGCGGCCCGGCCGAGCTGCTGCTGCACGCCGTGGCCTCGCGCGAGCGGCAGCAGGCACTGCAGGCGCTGGCCGCCTTCCTGCTGCGCCACGGCGCGCCGGGCGTGCGGTTGCGGGCCGCACCGCCGCGCGCCGCCGACCGCCTGCCCAGCGGCAAGCGCCGGCGTGTCATCTGCACGGCCGCCCGCGACGCGCCTTGAGCCCGATCAAGCCGGGCGGCCGCCCGGCACTGCACGATGCGAACACCCTGTCCGCACCGAAAGACCGTATGAAGAAGCCGATCACGATCCAGTTCCTCGGCATGGGCCCGTCGCCCGCCCTCGAGGAGGCCGCACTGCGCAAGATCGACAAGCTCGAGCTGTTCTGCAGCGACATCGTGTCGTGCCGCACCACGATCGAGCTGCTGAAGCTGCACGACGGCCGCTCGGTGGCGGTGCGCATCGACGTCACGCTGCCCGGGCACGAGCTGACGGTGAGCCGGGTCCACCACGACGATGCCCAGGTCGCATTGCGCAATGCCTTCAACGGCATGGCGCGGCAGATCGAGGACGTGATGAGCTTGTCGCGGCAAGTCCGCCGCAGTTCGCTGAGCCTCGATGATTTCCTGCTCGGCGAGCGGTCGATGATCGGCAGCACCGACTGAGCGCCCGCGCGATGTGCACCCGCCGCCGCATGGTCTGGCTGTTGCCTGCAGGCGCTGCCGCGCTCGCGGCGCTGCCGTGCGTTGCCGCGAAGAAGGCGGCGCCGCCAGCCGTCGTCAAGACGCGGCTCGACGAACGCGATCCGCACGCCCAGGCGGTCGGCTACGTCGAGGATGCGGCCCGCGTCGACCGCAAGGCCTGGCCCAAGTTCCGGCCCGGCAGCACCTGTGCCAACTGCGCGCTGTACCGCGACGCGGCCCAGCCGTGGTCCGACTGCAGCCTGTTCCCGCGGCAGCTCGTCGCGGCTCGGGGCTGGTGCGATGCCTACGTGACCCGTTCGGCAGGCTGAGCCGGCCCCGCCTCTTCAACCCACCCGTCCCAGGAGATCGCCATGTACACCCGCATCCTCGTGCCGTTCGACGGCAGCCCCACCTCCACCGCCGGCCTCGACGAGGCGATCCGCCTCGCGGTGCTGACCGGTGCCCAGCTGCGTCTGCTGTTCCTGGTCGACGACATGACCGTCTATGCCGGCTTCGCGCCGTACGGCGCCTACGTCAACGACATCGTGCCCGGCCTGCGCGAGGCCGGCAAGGAACTGCTCGCCAAGGGCCGCGACCGGGCGGTGGCGGCCGGCGTCGCCACCGACGTCACGATGTTCGAAGGCCTGGGCACGCGCCTGGCCGACGTCATCGCGCAGCAGGCGCGCGAGTGGCCGGCCGACCTGATCGTGCTGGGCACGCATGGCCGGCGGGGCGTGAACCGGCTGTTCCTCGGCAGCGATGCCGAACAGGTGCTGCGCCTGGCGCCGGTGCCGGTGCTGCTGGTGCGAGCGTCCGCGGCGCAGGCGGCGGCGCAGGGCGAATTGCTGCGCGCCGCCTGAGCGCGCACTTGCGCCAGATCAAGCCGCCCGCCGCAACCCCACCCTATCGTGGCGACACCCTGCCGAGGAATCGCCATGAAGATCCTGCTCGCCGTCGATGACAGCCCGTCCACGCAACGCATGCTGGACCACCTGCTGTCGCACCGCGAGTGGCTGGTCGAAGGCAACCAGTTCGAGGTGGTGCACGGCCTCTCGCCGTTGCCGCACGGCCTGTCCGCGCTGTTGGACGACGCCGAGGTGGCGCAGCGCCTGCAGGCCGACGCGCGTGCGGTGCTGGAGCCGGTGCGCCGCCAGCTCGAGGCGCACGGCATCGCCGCGCTCTACACGCACGAGGTCGGCGCGTCGTCGTCGGTGGTGGCGCGGCTGGCCGGGCAGGGCGGCTTCGACCTGGTGATCATCGGCTCGCACGGCCACGGCGCGCTCGCCCAGTGGCTGTCGGGCTCGACCGTCAGCGGCGTGCTGGCGCGCTCGACGGTGCCGCTGCTGGTCATCCGCTGACATGCAGCGCGCATCGGTCCAGCTGTCGGGCCTGTACTGCGGCGCCTGCGCCGGCCTGATCGAGTCGGCGGTGCTCGGCGTGCCCGGCGCGCGCGACTGCAGCGTCAACGCGGCCACGCAGTCGGCCAGCCTGCAGTGGGATCCGCAGCGCACCGACCTCGACCGCCTGCTGCAGGCCATCCGCCACGCCGGCTATGGCGCCGTGCCCGGCGTGACCGGCGCGATGCGCGAGCTGCGCCGGCGCGAATCGCGCGACGCGCTGTGGGGCCTGTTCGTCGCGGTGTTCTGCATGATGCAGGTGATGATGCTGGCCGCGCCGAACTACGTCGCGCGGCCCGGCGAGCTGGCCCCCGACCTGAAGCAATTGCTCGACTGGGGCAGCTGGGTGCTGACGCTGCCGGTGCTGTGGTGGTCGGCGGCGCCGTTCTTCCGCGGCGCCTGGCGCAGCGTGCGCAGCCGCCGCATCGGCATGGACGTGCCGGTCGCGCTGGGCCTGGCGGTGGCCTTCGTCGCCAGCACCGGCGCCGCCTTCGACCCGGGTGGCCCGTTCGGCCACGAGGTCTGGTTCGATTCGCTGACGATGTTCGTCAGTTTCCTGCTCGGTGCGCGCTGGCTGCAGATGCGCGCGCGCCACCGCGCCGCCGAGACGCTGGAGGCGAGCGTCGCCGGCCTGGCCGACAGCGCGCTGCGCCTGCGCGACGACGGCGGCAGCGAGCGCGTGCCGATCGCGCAGCTGCGCCGCGGCGACCGGCTGCGCGTGGCCAGCGGCGAGGCCTTCTGCGCCGATGGGGTGCTGCTCGAAGGCCGCACCCAGGCCGACGAATCGCTGATCAGCGGCGAGTCGCGACCGGTCGACAAGCCCGAGGGCGCGCCGGTGCTGGCCGGCAGCATCAACCTGGCGGCGCCGGTGGTGATGCGTGCGCTGCAGGTGGGTGCCGAGACGCGCCAGGAGCGCATCGTCGCGCTGATGCACGAGGCGTTGGCGCAGCGCCCGCGCGCGGCCGGCGCGGCCGACCGCTGGGCCCTGCCCTTCCTGTGGACGGTGCTGCTGCTGGCCGCCAGCGCGGCCGCGGCGTGGAGCGTGTTCGATCCGTCGCGCGCGCTCGGCGTCGCGGTGGCCGTGCTGATCGTCACCTGCCCGTGCGCACTGTCGCTCGCGGTGCCGTCGGCCTACGTGGCGGCGGCCCATGCGCTGGCGCGCCGCGGCGTGCTGCTGCAGCGGCTGGATGCGCTGGAGCCGATGGCGCAGCTGCGCACCGTCTTCCTCGACAAGACCGGCACGCTGACCGGCGAGCGCCCGCGTTTCGCCGGCCTCGCGCGCCTCGCGCCCGGCGGGCCCGACGGCGATGCGCTGCTGCAGGCGCGCGCGGTGTCGCTGGCGCGCTGGTCGTCGCATCCGCTGTCGCAGGCGCTGTGCGCGATCGCACCCGGCGCGCCCGACGCCGCCTGGCACGACGTGGCCGAGCAGGCCGGCTTCGGCCTGTCGGCGCGCGACGCCGCCGGCGTCGAATGGCGGCTCGGCAGCGCCACGTGGCTGGGCGCCGCGCCGGCGGCCGATGGCGAGGGCCCGCGGCTGTGGTTCGGCCGGCCGGGGCAGGCGCTGCTGCGGCTCGATTTCGACGAACAGCTGCGCGACGATGCGGCCGCGGCGGTGCGTGCGTTGCACGCTGCCGGGCTGCGCGCGGTGCTGCTGTCCGGCGACGCGCCGCAGCGCGTGCAGCGCATGGCCGAGGCGGGCGGGCTCGACGACGCGGTCGGCGCGGCCGACCCCGAGGCCAAGCGCGCCTGCGTGCAGGCCGCGCAGCAGCGCGGTGAATGCGTCGCGATGGTCGGCGACGGCATCAACGACGCGCCGGTGCTGGCGCAGGCCGACGTGTCCTTCGCGATGGGGCAGGGTGCGCTGGTGGCGCGCGGCAATGCCGACGCGATCCTGGTCGATGCGCGCCTGGGCGGCGTCGCGCTCGCCTGCGAGACGGCGCGGCGCGTGCGCCGCGTGGTGCGCCAGAACCTGGCCTGGGCCGCGGTCTACAACCTGGCCAGCGTGCCGCTCGCGCTGGCCGGCCTGCTGCCGCCGTGGGCGGCCGGGCTCGGCATGGCGGCCAGCTCGCTGCTGGTCGCCCTCAACTCGCTGCGCCTCGCGCGCTGAAGCCCGATGGACATCCTGTACCTGCTGATCCCGATGTCCGCGCTGCTGGTGCTGGCGCTGCTGGGCGTGTTCGGCTGGGCGCTGCACCGCGGGCAGTTCGATGACCTGGATCATGAAGGCCAGCGCATCCTCGACGGCGATGGCGCGCCGTTTGACGAGCGTCAAGCCTGAAGCCCCGTCGCTCCCGAAGAATGTCCCTGCGCCGATCCTGGCGACGAGGCGACGAAGCGAAGAAAGAGAAGGGGCGACACATGGCGAACGAGTCGACGACAGCGCAACCGGTCTACAGCGACTGGAGCGTGCGCTGGTTCTCCCTGGCAGCGGTGCTGTGGGGCGTGGTGGGGATGCTGGTGGGCGTGTTCATCGCCGCCGAGCTGGCTTGGCCCGAACTGAACCTGGGCGTCTCCTGGCTCAGCTACGGCCGGCTGCGCCCGCTGCACACCAACGCGGTGATCTTCGCGTTCGGCGGCTGCGCGCTGTTCGCGAGCAGCTACTACGTGGTGCAGCGCACCTGCCAGGCCCGGCTCTTCATGCCGCGGCTGGCCGCCTTCACCTTCTGGGGCTGGCAGGCGGTGATCGTCGCCGCCGCGGTCTCGCTGCCGCTCGGCTACACGCAGGGCAAGGAGTACGCCGAGCTCGAGTGGCCGATCGACATCCTGATCGCCATCGTCTGGGTCTCGTACGCGGTGGTGTTCTTCGGCACGATCGCGGTGCGCCGCGTGCGCCACATCTACGTCGCCAACTGGTTCTTCGGCGCCTTCATCCTGGCCGTCGCGCTGCTGCACATCGTCAACAGCGCGGTCATCCCGGTGAGCTTCACCAAGAGCTACTCCGCCTATGCCGGCGTGCAGGACGCGATGGTGCAGTGGTGGTACGGCCACAACGCGGTCGGCTTCTTCCTGACGGCCGGTTTCCTCGGGATGATGTACTACTTCATCCCCAAGCAGGCCGAGCGGCCGGTGTACTCGTACCGGCTGTCGATCGTGCACTTCTGGGCGCTGATCTTCACCTACATGTGGGCGGGCCCGCACCACCTGCACTACACCGCGCTGCCCGACTGGGCGCAGAGCGTGGGCATGCTGTTCTCGCTGGTGCTGCTGGCGCCCAGCTGGGGCGGCATGATCAACGGGATCATGACGCTGTCGGGCGCGTGGCACAAACTGCGCGACGACCCCATCCTCAAGTTCCTGATCGTCTCGCTGTCGTTCTACGGCATGAGCACCTTCGAGGGGCCGATGATGTCGATCAAGACCGTCAACGCCCTGAGCCACTACACCGACTGGACCATCGGCCACGTGCACTCCGGCGCGCTCGGCTGGGTCGGCCTGATCTCGATGGGCACGCTGTACTACCTGGTGCCGCGCATGTTCGGACAGACGAAGATGTTCAGCACCCGCGCGATCGAGCTCCACTTCTGGATCGCCACCGTCGGCATCGTGCTCTACATCGCCGCGATGTGGATCGCCGGCGTGATGCAGGGCCTGATGTGGCGCGCGGTCAACCCCGACGGCACCCTGGTCTACAGCTTCGTCGAGAGCGTCAAGGCCACCTACCCGTTCTACGTCGTGCGGCTGTGCGGCGGGCTGCTGTACCTGGCCGGCATGCTGATCATGGCCTGGAACGTCGTCAAGACCGCCACGCAGGGCCGCTACCGGCCGCTGCCGGTGCCCATGCCCGTGCCCGCGCTGGCCAGTGCCTGAACCCCGGAGACACCCATCATGGCGAACCCCACCCCCGGCTTCTCGCACGAGAAGATCGAGACCAACAACTTCCTGATGATCGTGCTGATCCTGCTGGTCGTCGCCGTCGGCGGCCTGGTCGAGATCGTGCCGCTGTTCTTCCAGCGCTCGACCACGCAGGCGACACCGGGCCTGCTGCCCTACACCGCGCTGCAGCTGGCCGGGCGCGACATCTACATCCGCGAGGGTTGCTACAACTGCCACTCGCAGATGATCCGGCCGTTCCGCGCCGAGACGCTGCGCTACGGCCACTACTCGACGGCCGGCGAGTTCGTCTACGACCACCCGTTCCAGTGGGGCAGCAAGCGCACCGGCCCCGACCTGCAGCGCGTGGGCGGCAAGTACAGCGACGAATGGCACCGGCTGCACCTGGACAACCCGCGCGACCTGGTGCCCGAATCGAACATGCCGGCCTACCCGTGGCTCGCCAAGGCCACTCTCGACCCGGCCGACATGGCGCCCAAGCTGGTCGCGCTGCGCCGTGTCGGCGTGCCGTACAGCGATGCCGAGATCGCCGCCGCCGGCGAGGCCGTCAAGGGCAAGACCGAGATCGACGCGCTGGTCGCCTACCTGCAGGTGCTCGGCACCTCGGTGAAGTAAGGAGCAAGCCATGGATGTCAACGAACTGAGGAGCGCGGTCACCGTGCTGTCGATGCTGGTGTTCCTGGGCATCGCCGCCTGGGCCTGGGCGCGGCGCAACCGCGAGGCCTTCGACGAGGCGGCCCGGCTGCCGTTCGAAGGCGACCGTGCGGACGAGCAAGGAGATGCGCGATGAGCGACTTCCTCAACGGCGGCTGGTCGATCTACATCGGCGCCGTCACGCTGCTGGGCCTGGCGGCCTGCCTCGCGCTGCTGGTGATCGCGAGCCGCCGCAAGGTGATGGCCTGCGACAACAGCACCGGCCACGTGTGGGACGAAGACCTGCGCGAGCTGAACAACCCGCTGCCGCGCTGGTGGATGGTGATGTTCGTGCTGACGGTGGTGTTCTCGCTCGGCTACCTGGCGCTGTACCCCGGCCTCGGCAGTGCCGCCGGCAGCTTCGGCTGGACCAGCGTCGGCCAGTACGAGGCCGAGCAGCGCGACGCCCGCGCGCAGATGGCGCCGCTCTACGCGCGTTTCGCCGCGATGCCGGCCGATGCGCTGGCGCGCGACGCGCAGGCGATGGGCATCGGCGAGCGCCTGTTCATCAACAACTGCGCCGCCTGCCACGGCTCGGATGCGCGCGGCAGCAAGGGCTTCCCGAACCTGACCGACGGCGACTGGCTGCACGGCGGCACGCCCGGGAAGATCGAGGAGACCATCACCGAAGGGCGCCAGGGCATGATGCCGCCGATGGCCGCGGCGGTGGGCGGCCCGCAGGAACTGCACGAGCTCGCGCAGTACGTGCTGAGCCTGTCGGGCAGCCCGCACGATTCGAGCGCGCAGTTCGGCAAGCCGCGCTTCACGGCCTGCGCCGCCTGCCACGGCATGGACGGCAAGGGCAACCAGGCCCTCGGCGCCCCCAACCTGACCGACAAGGTGTGGCTGCACGGCTGGGGCGAGGCCGCCATCCTCGCGATGGTCAACAACGGCAAGACCAACGTGATGCCGGCCCAGAAGGGCCGCCTGTCGCCCGAGCAGATCCACGTGCTGGCGTCGTACGTCTGGAGCCTGTCGCACACCGCCGCGGCGCCGCAGTGAAACCTGCCGTGATCCCGATCGTGCCGGTGCAGGATGCGTCGGCCGAGCTGGTCTCGCTGTATGCCAGCGAGAAGAAGATCTACCCGCGCTCCGTCAGCGGCCGCTTCGCCGCGTGGCGCTGGGCGCTGGTGTGGGCCACCCAGCTGGTGTTCTACGGCCTGCCGTGGCTCACGTGGAACGGGCGCCAGGCGCTGCTGTTCGACCTGGAGGCGCGCCGCTTCTACATCTTCGGGCTGGTGCTGTACCCGCAGGATTTCATCTACCTGACCGGGCTGCTGGTGCTGAGCGCGTATGCGCTGTTCCTGTTCACCGCGGTGGCCGGGCGGCTGTGGTGCGGCTATGCCTGCCCGCAGACCGTCTACACCGAGATCTTCATGTGGGTCGAGCGCCGCATCGAGGGCGACCGCGTGGCGCGCATGCGGCTCGATGCCGCGCCGTGGACGGCGGGCAAGTGGCTGCGCAAGGGCGGCAAGCAGGCGGCGTGGATCGCGATCGGGCTGTGGACGGGCTTCAGCTTCGTCGGCTACTTCACGCCGATCCGCGTGCTGGTGGCCGAGACGACCGCGCTCGCGTTCGGTCCGTGGGAGTGGTTCTGGATCCTGTTCTACGGTTTCGCGACCTACGGCAACGCCGGCTACATGCGCGAGCAGGTGTGCAAGTACATGTGCCCGTACGCGCGCTTCCAGAGCGCGATGTTCGACCGCGACACGCTGGTGATCGGCTACGACGAGGCACGCGGCGAGCCGCGCGGCTCGCGCCCGCGCAGCGCCGACGCGAAGGCGCTGGGCAAGGGCGACTGCATCGATTGCACCCTGTGCGTGCAGGTGTGCCCGACCGGCATCGACATCCGCCAGGGGCTGCAGTACGAGTGCATCGGCTGCGCCGCCTGCATCGACGTCTGCGACGGCGTGATGGACAAGATGAACTACCCGCGCGGGCTGATCCGCTACGCGACCGAGAACGCGCTGCGCAACGGCTGGACCTGGGCGCAGACGCTGCGCCGCGTGGCGCGCCCGCGCGTGCTGGTCTATGCGGGGGTGATGCTGGCGATCACCGCCGGCTTCGCCACCAGCCTCGCGCTGCGCAAGCCCTTCAAGGTCGACGTGGTGCGCGACCGCGGCGCGCTCGCGCGCCAGGTGGAAGACGGCCGCATCGAGAACGTCTACCGCCTGCAGCTGATGAATGCCAGCGAACAGCCGCAGCGCTACCGCGTGCGCGTGGCCGGCATCGCGCAGGCGGTGGTGGCTTCGGTGCCGGAGGTCGACGTCGGCCCGGCCGAGGCGCGCTGGCTGGCGGTGCGGGTCCAGGTGCCGCTGCAGAGCGCGGCGGCCCTGGGCACCGGTGCGCATCCGATCGCGTTCGACGTCGAGCGCCTGGGTGCCGAAGGCAGCGTCACCGTGCACGAGAAATCCACCTTCGTGGTCCCCCGTTGAATCAAGGAGAAGCGCAATGACCCACCCTGCAACGATGCCGGTTTCGCCGTGGTGGCGCCACGGCATGGTGTGGCTGGTGATCAGCGGACCGGCGCTGGTGGTGCTGGCCGGCATCGCGACGATGGTGCTGGCCTGGACGCACATCGACCCGGTGCTGGACGAGCCGGCGACGCCGGCGGCGCGCGTGGCGGCGGCCAAGACGCCGGGCGCGCCGGCGCAGCAGGCGCGCAACCACGCGGCGACGCCGGCGCACTGAGATGCGTGCCGTCACCATCCTGTGGCCGGCCTTCCTGATGGCCGGCGTGCTGGAGATGCTGGTGTTCGTGGTCGTCGACCCGAACGAGTTCCAGTGGTTCGGCGGCCCGCTCATCGGCTGGTCGCCGCGCGCGATCTACAGCGTCACCTTTCTGATCTTCTGGGGGGTGATCGCGACGTCGACGGCGCTCAGCGCGCTGTTGTGGAAAGAGTCGTAGGGCGCGTCACAACGCGCCGTCGGCCACCTGGCGCAGTGCGGCGAGGTCGAGGATGTCGATGTCGCGCAGCTTCACGCGCAGGGACCCCGACTTGCGCAGCCGCGTCAGCATGTGGCTGATGGTCTCGATGCGCAGCCCCAGGTAGCTGCCGATGTCCTCGCGGCTCATCGGCAGGTGCAGCCGGTCGTCGGGCAGGCCGCGCGCGCGCAGCCGGTCCGACAGGCCCAGCAGGAAGGCCGCCAGCCGCGCCGACGCGCTGCGCTGGTTCAGCAGGCGCATCAGCGCCTGGTCGGTGACGATCTCGTGGCTCATCAGCTGGTGGAAGCGGCGCTGCATCGGAAGCGAGGTCGCCAGCACCTCCTCCAGCGTGTCGTACGGGATCTCGCACACCTCGGCGTCCTCCAGCACGACGGCGTCGTGGCCATGGCGGCCGGCGGCGATCGCGTCCAGGCCGAGCAGGTCGCCCGCCAGCGCGAAACCGGTCACGCGTTCGCGTCCCGGGCCGGCGCGCGCGCTGGTGCGCACGCAGCCGCTGCACACCGCGTACAGCGCGACGAAGGGCGCATCCTGCTGGAACAGCAACTCGCCCGCGGCGACCCGGCGCGGCACGGCCCCCGGCCGGCACAGCGGGTGCAGGTCGCACATCGCACAGGGGGAGAGGGCCGGGTGAAGGGGCATTGCACTCATGGACCCATTCTGGAAGCCGCACCTGCACGCGCGCTTGATCTGGCGCAAGACAGGCTCGCGCGGCCCACGCGACAGTGGGCGCCATGAGCTACCTCACCCATGCCCCGATCGACGACGCGCTGCTGCGCCGCTTCGACGTGCCCGGCCCGCGCTACACCTCGTACCCGACGGCCGACCGCTTCGGCCCGGCCTTCGACGCCGCGGCCTACCGCCGCACGCTGCTGCAGCGGCCCGACCCGAATGCGCCGCTGTCGCTGTACGTGCACATTCCGTTCTGCGAATCGGTCTGCTACTACTGCGCCTGCAACAAGGTGATCACGCGCCACCACGAGCGCGCCGCCGGCTACCTGGACGCGCTGCAGGTCGAGATCGAACTGCACGCCACCGCGCTCGGCAGCGGGCTGCCGGTGTCGCAGCTGCACCTGGGCGGCGGCTCGCCGACCTTCCTGAGCGATGCCGAGCTGACGCGCCTGATGGCGATGCTGCGCGGCGCCTTCACGCTGCAGCCGCACGCCGAGGTGTCGATCGAGATCGATCCGCGCACCGTCACGCCGGCGCGGCTGGCGCACTTCCGCCAGCTCGGCTTCAACCGCATCAGCCTGGGCGTGCAGGACATCGACCCGGCGGTGCAGCAGGCGGTACACCGCGTGCAGTCGGTCGACGACGTGCGCGTGCTGATGGTCGCGGCGCGCCAGCTGGGCTACGCGTCGATCAACCTCGACCTGATCTACGGCCTGCCCAGGCAGACGCCGCAGTCGCTCGCCCACACCGTGGCGCGCGTCGCCGAGCTGCGGCCCGACCGCATCGCGCTGTACGGCTATGCGCACCTGCCCGAGCGCTTCAAGCCGCAGCGCCGCATCGACGAGGCGGCGCTGCCGCAGCCCGGCGAACGCCTGCGCATGCTGCGCGGCGCGATCGACGGCTTTCTCGCGGCCGGCTACGACTACATCGGCATGGACCACTTCGCGCTGCCCGGCGATGCGCTCGCGCGAGCACGCCGCGAGGGCCGGCTGCACCGCAACTTCCAGGGTTACAGCACGCAGCCCGATTGCGACCTGGTGGCGCTGGGCGTGTCGGCCATCGGCCGCATGGGCGCGAGCTACAGCCAGAACGCGAAGACGCTGCCGGAGTACCTGGACGCGATGGCGCGGCGCGAGTTCGCGGTGGATCGCGGGCTGGTGCTCGATGCCGACGACCTGCTGCGCCGCGACGTGATCATGGCGCTGATGTGCCAGGGCCGCATCGACCTCGACGCGATCCGCCGCCAGCACAACGTCAATGTCCACGGCCATTTCGCGGCGGAGTTGGAACGCCTGCAGGGTTTCGTCGACGATGGCCTGGTGCGCTGGAACGGGCCGGTGATCGAGGTCACCGAGAGCGGCTGGTTCCTGGTGCGCGCGATCGCGATGGTGTTCGACAAGCACCTCGCGGCGGCGCGCGAGCCGCGCCGCTTCTCGCGCGTGCTCTGAGCGCCGCGCCATGGGCACCGCCCTCGTCGCCGGCGCCGCGCTGCTGGGCCTGGCCGGCGCACCGCACTGCGCCGCGATGTGCGGCGCGGCCAGTGCCGCGCTGTGGCGCGGCTGCGGCGGTGCGCGCGCCGGGCTCGCCTTCCATGCCGGCCGGTTGGCCGGTTACGCGGCGGTGGGCGCCGTGCTTGCCACCGGCGTCGCGTCGCTCGGATGGCTGGCCGGCGTGTCGCCGGCCTTGCGCCCGCTGTGGGCCCTGCTGCACGTGGCGGCGCTCGCGCTCGGCCTGTGGCTGCTGGCGCGCGGGCAGCAGCCGGCGTGGCTCGCGCAATGGGGCCGACGCGCCGCGCCGCAGGCCGCGGCCGGCGGCTGGCAGCGCATGCACGGCCCGCTGCGGGCCGGCGCGGCCGGCAGCCTGTGGTTCGCCTGGCCCTGCGGCCTGCTGCAATCGGCCTGGGTGATGGCGGCGCTGGCCGACGGCCCGCTCGCCGGCGCGTCGGTGATGGCGGCATTCGCGCTCGCCTCGTCGGTCGGCCTGTGGGCCGGGCCCTGGCTGTGGTCGCGCTGGGGCGGTGGGCGGCTGTCGCAGCGTGGGCTGCGCACATCGGTGCGTGCGGCCGGCGCCTGCCTGGCCGTGGCGTCCGGCTGGTCGCTCGCGCGCGGGCTGTGGCCGGCGGTGTCGGCGTGGTGTGCCGGATGAGGCGGCGGCTTGATGCCGCTCAAGCCCGCCGGCCGACGCCGCGGGTTCAATGAAGCATTGCAGCCAATCCACCCCGCCATGTCGTCTTCTTCCCCTCCCCAGGCCTTCATCGTCGGCGGCGGCATCGCCGCGCTGTCCACCGCGGTGCTGCTGATCCGCGACGGCGGCTGGCGCGGCAACGACATCCACATGATCGAGGAGTTGCCGGTGTCCGGTGGCGCGCTCGACGGCAGCGGCGATGCACAGCACGGCTTCGTGACGCGCGGCGGGCGCATGTGGACCGACGAGGCCTACGTCTGCCTGTGGGACCTGCTCGAGGCCATCCCGGCGCTCGACGGCAGCGGCGACAGCGTGCGCCGCCAGGTCAAGCGCTTCAACGACGAGGTGCGCACCGACGCGCATGCGCGCCTGATCGACCGCGAGCACCGCATCCTCGACGCGGCGCGGCTCGGCTTCGACCTGCACGACCGCGCCGAGATCCTGCGCCTGCTGGTCACGCCCGAGCGCCTGCTGGGCGCGCGCCGCATCGACGATTGCTTCTCGGCGCACTTCTTCGGCACGCATTTCTGGGCGATGTGGCGCACCACCTTCGCGTTCCAGGAATGGCACAGCGCGGTCGAGCTGAAGCGCTACATGCTGCGCTTCCTGCAGGAGTTCCCGCGCATCCACACGCTGGCCGGCGTGCGCCGCACGCGGCTGAACCAGTACGAGTCGGTGGTGCGGCCGATCGAGCACTGGCTGCGCGAGCGCGGCGTGCGCATCGAGCACGGTGCGCGCATCGACGACGTGGCGCTGGCGGCGCACCAGGGCGGGCAGCGCGTCGCGGCGCTGCACGGGCGGCGCCACGGCGAGCCGTTCAGCCTGGTGGTCGGGCCCGACGACCTGGTGTTCATGACGCTGGGTTCGATGACGGCCGACTCGCGTTGCGGCGACCACGAGCACCCGGCCGAGCTGGTGCGCGACCGGCGCGACGGCGCGTGGACGCTGTGGCAGAACCTGGCGGCGAAGCTGCCGAACCTGGGCCGCCCCGAGGTGTTCTGCGGGCGCGTCGACGAGAGCAAGTGGCTGTCGTTCAGCATCACGCTGCGCAACCCCGCGCTGGTCAAGCGCATCGAGGAGCTGAGCGGCAACGCGCCCGGCACCGGCGCGCTGATGAGCTTCAAGGACTCGGCCTGGCTGATGTCCATCGTCGTGCCGCATGCGCCGCATTTCGCGGGGCAGCCCGAGGGCACGTGGACGATCTGGGGCTACGGCCTGTTCGTCGACCGGCCGGGCGACTACGTGAACAAGCCGATGGCCGAGTGCAGCGGCCGCGAGATCCTGACCGAGCTGGTGCGCCAGCTCAACTTCACCGACATCCTCGACCAGCTGTGCCAGACCAGCACCGTGGTGCCGGTGATGATGCCGTACATCACCAGCGAGTTCGAGCCGCGCGCGCCCGGCGACCGGCCCGAGGTGCTGCCGCGCGGCACGTGCAACCTGGCGCTGCTCGGCCAGTACGTCGAGATCCCGGAGGACGTGGTGTTCACCGTCGAGTACTCGGTGCGCGGCGCGATGCACGCGGTCTACGGGCTGCTCGGCATCGAGCGCGAGATCCCGCCGGTGTGGCATGCGATCGCCGACCCGGCGACGGCGTTCGCCGCGCTGAAGACGCTGGCGGCCTGATGGTGCCGGCGCGAACCGGCCTCAGTGCCGGTACAGCGTGTCGATCCCGGCCGCGAAATGCGCCAGCAGGTTGTGCCGCTTCAGCTTCAGCGTCGGCGTCACCAGGCTGTTCTCCACCGTCCATGGCGCGAGCGTCAGCCACACGGCGCGCGGCACGCCGTGGCGCGGGACGTGCGCCACCTGCGCGGCGATGCGCGCCAGTGCCGCCTGCCGCACCGCCGGCAGCGCCAGGCTGTCGGGGCGCTGAGGGTCCACCCCCAATGAACGCGCCAGCGCCTCCCAGCGGCGCGGCTCCAGCACTGCCACCGCGGCGATGAACGGCCGGTTCTCCCCCAGCACGAAGACCTGGCTGAACAGCGGGTCGGCGGCAATCGCAAGTTCCAGGTCGGCCGGCGCGATCTTCTCGCCGGTCGACGTGACGATGATTTCCTTCAGGCGGCCGAGGATGCGCACCCGGCCGTCGGTGCCGATCGCCGCCTGGTCGCCGGTGCGCAGCCAGCCGTCGGGCGTGAAGGCGCGCGCCGTGTCCTGCGGCCGCTTCCAGTAGCCCTTCATCACGTTCGGCCCGCGCACCTGCAGCTCCTGCTGCTCGCCCAGCCGCAACTCGACGCCTTGCAGCGCCGTGCCCACCGTCGCCGGGTCGTTGTGCCGCGGCGTGTTGGCCGCCACCACCGGCGAGGTCTCCGTCATCCCGTAGCCCTGCAGCACCGGCACGCCCAGCCCGAGGAAGCAGCGCGCGACGGTCGCCGACAGGGGCGCGCCGCCGCTGACGGCCACGCGCACGCGCCCGCCGAAGGCGGCCCGCAGCGGGCGCCCGGCCAGCGCGTCGAGCAGCGGCCAGGCCAGCGCCTCCAGCCACGCGCCGCGCGACGCAGCCTGCGGATCCGGCGCCAGGCCCTGGCGCGCCCGGAAGCGCCGCCAGCCCACGGCCTGGGCCCACTCGAACAGCGTGCGCTTCAGCCGCGAGCCGGCCAGCCGGTCGTCCAGCTGCGCGAGCACCCGCTCGTAGATGCGCGGCACCGACACCAGCACCGTCGGCCGCACGCTGTGCAGATCCTCGGCCAGCAGCGCCACCGAGCGCGCATGCGCGACGCAGGCGCCGGCGGCGATCGGCAGGTAGTGGCCGGCGGTGCGCTCGAAGGTGTGCGACAGCGGCAGGAAGGAGAGGAACACGTCGTCGCTGCGCACTTCCGCATGGGCCAGCACCGCCATCACGTTCGACAGCACGTTGGCGTGCGTCAGCATCACGCCCTTCGGCCGCCCGGTCGTGCCCGAGGTGTAGACGATGGCGGCCAGGTCGTCGGCCCGGGGCGCCTGCAGCGCCTGCGGTGCCGCGCGCGCAGCGGCGGCCAGCCAGGCGTCGAGCATGCGCAGCGGCACCGGGCTGTCGGGCACGCGGTCGCCGGGCAGCGTGGTGCTGACCACGCAGCGCAGCGCCGGCAGCGCGATGCCGGCTGCCGCGATGGCCTGCCACTGCGCGGTGTCGTGCACCACCAGCAGCGTGGCTTCGCAGTCGGCCAGGATGTAGGCGATGCTGGCCGGGTTGTCCAGGGCATGCATCGGCACCGGCACCGCGCCGCAGGCCAGCGTGGCAAGGTCGGCGCACACGGCGTCCAGGCCGTTCGGCAGCAGGATGCCCACACGCGCGCCGGGCGGCAGAAGCATCGCGGCGATCGCCTGCGACCAGCGCGCCACCTGCGCAGCAGCGTCCTGCCAGTTCACGTCGACCCAGCGGCCGGCGATGGCGTCGTGGCGACGGTAGGCGAGGCCGTGGGGGCTGCGCCGCACGCGCTCGGCGAACAGCCCGGACAGGGTCGACACCAGCAAGGGGGCGATGGCATCGCTCGCGTCCGTCATCGGGCGCGGCGCTCCAGCGCGGTTGCGCAGGCGGTGCAGCACACCGCCGCGGGCTCGGCCAGCAGTCGCTGCAGCGCGATCGGCTCGCCGCATTCGGCGCAGTCGCCGTACAGGCCCCAGTCCATGCGGTTCAGCGCGGCCTGCACCTGCTTCAGCTCGCGCCAGTGCCGCTGCGCCTGCGCATCGTCGAGTTCGGCCGATTGCGTCGAGGCCGCGCCGTCCTTGGTGTCGGCCACCGCCGCACCGCCGGCGTCCGTCCACTCCGGTGGCAGCACGTCGAGCTCGTCGCACAGCACCTGCCGGCGGTGCAGCAGCCGGCCGCGCAGCGCCAGCAGGTGGGCCGGGCCGGGGCCCGCGGTGGGGGTGGCGGTGTCGTTGTCCATGCCCGCATTCTTCGATGGCGGTGCGGGCCGCGGCTTGATGCCGCTCAAGGTCGCGCCGGCGGCGCAGACCTAAGGTGCAGCTCATCTCCAGGAGAACGCCATGCCGATGATGAAAGCCGCCGTCGTCCACGCCTTCGGGCAACCGCTCACGCTGACCGAGGTGCCGGTGCCCGAGGTGCCGGCCGGCCAGGTGCTGGTGAAGGTGGTCGCCTCCGGCGTGTGCCACACCGACCTGCACGCCGCCGACGGCGACTGGCCGGTCAAGCCGCGGCTGCCGTTCATCCCCGGGCACGAAGGCGTCGGCCACGTCGCCGCCGTCGGCGCCGGCGTCAAGGGCATCCGCGAGGGCGACCGTGTCGGCGTGCCGTGGCTGCACACCGCCTGCGGCCGCTGCGAGCACTGCATCACCGGCTGGGAGACGCTGTGCGACGAGCAGCAGATGACCGGCTACACCGTCAACGGCGGCTATGCCGAGTACGTGCTGGCCGATCCCGGCTACGTCGGCCACCTGCCGGCCAACGTCGGCTTCTCCGAGATCGCGCCGGTGCTGTGCGCCGGCGTCACCGTCTACAAGGGCCTCAAGGTGCTGGATTGCAAGCCCGGCGACTGGGTCGCGATCTCGGGCGTCGGCGGCCTCGGGCACCTGGCGGTGCAGTACGCGAAGGCGATGGGCTTCCACGTCATCGCGGTCGACGTGGACGACGCCAAGCTCGCGCTCGCCCGGCGGCTGGGCGCCGAGATGACCGTCAACGCGCGCACCGCCGACCCGGTGCAGGAGGTGCAGCGCAGCCTGCGCGGCGCGCACGGCGTGCTGGTGACGGCGGTCTCGCGCGAGGCCTTCTCGCAGGCGCTGGGCATGCTGCACAAGCGCGGCACGATGTCGCTGGTGGGGCTGCCGCCGGGTGACTTCGCGCTGCCGATCTTCGACGTGGTGCTGAACGCCAAGACGGTGCGCGGCTCCATCGTCGGCACCCGCAAGGACCTGCAGGAGGCGCTGGCCTTCGCCGGCGAAGGCAAGGTGCACACCATCTTCACCGAGGACCGGCTCGACAACATCAACGCGATCTTCGCGCGCATGAAGCACGGCGACATCGAAGGCCGCGTCGTGATGCGCATCGGCGCATGACGCCGTTCGCCGAGCTGCCGGTGCCGGGCGGCGGCGCGCTGGCCGACTGGTGGCTGCACCTGGCCGCCGCGCCGGGCCGGCAGGCCGAGCTGGCGCGGCTGGCATTCGGCCAGGGCGCGCGCGCCGTGCAGGCGCTGGCGGGCGCGACCGTGATCGAGCCGGCGCCGCAGGACCGCCGCTTCGCCGACCCGGCCTGGCAGGCGCCGCCCTGGCATGCGCTGTCGCAGTGCTTCCTGCTGCAGCAGCAGTGGTGGCAGCAGGCCTGCAGCGGCGTGCCCGGCGTCGGCCGCCACCACGAGCAGATGGTGGCGTTCGCGGCGCGCCAGTGGCTGGACATGCTGTCGCCGTCCAACTTCGTGCTGACCAACCCGGTGGTGCGGCAGCGCACGCTGCGCGAAGGCGGGCGCAACCTGCTGCGCGGCCTGGCGCAGGTGACGCAGGACGCGCTGCACGAGGGCGCCGACCGACCGCCGCCCGGGGCCGAGGCCTTCGAGCCGGGCCGCCAGGTGGCGCTGACGCCCGGCCGCGTGGTGCTGCGCAACCGGTTGGTCGAGCTGATCCAGTACGCGCCGGCGACGCCGCGCGTGCAGGCCGAGCCGGTGCTGCTGGTGCCGGCCTGGATCATGAAGTACTACGTGCTCGACCTGTCGCCGGCCAATTCGCTGGTGAAGTTCCTGGTCGACCAGGGCTTCACGGTGTTCGCGCTCTCGTGGAAGAACCCCGACCCCGGCGACCGCGACCTGGGCATGGACGACTATGCCCGCCTGGGGGTGCTGGATGCCTTGCAGGCCATCGAGGCCATCGTGCCGGGCGCGGCGGTGCATGCCTGCGGCTACTGCCTGGGCGGCACGCTGCTGTCCACCGTCGCGGCCTGGCTGGCGCGCCACGCGCCGGGCCGGTTGAAGAGCGTCACGCTGCTCGCGGCGCAGACGGATTTCGCCGAGCCGGGCGAGCTGGCGCTGTTCATCGACGAAGACCAGGTCGAGCGGCTCGCGCAGTCGATGCGGCTGCGCGGCACGCTCGACAAGCGGCAGCTGGCCGGCGCCTTCCAGCTGCTGCGCTCGAACGACCTGGTGTGGTCGCGCCGCGTGCGCGAGCTGCTGCTCGGCGAGCGCCCGCCGATGACCGACCTGATGGCCTGGAACGCCGACGGCACGCGGCTGCCCTGCCGCATGCACCTCGAATACCTGCGTGGTTTCTACCTGCACAACGCGCTCGCGCGCGGCGAATGGCGGGTCGAGGGCGAGCCGGTGCACCTGATGGACCTGCACGTGCCGGTGTTCAGCGTCGCGACGCTGCAGGACCACGTCGCGCCGTGGCGCTCGGTGTTCCGGCTGCAGTCGCTGTGCGATGCCGACCAGACCTTCGTGCTGACGGCCGGCGGCCACAACGTCGGCATCGTCAACCCGCCCGGCGATGCGCGCGCGAGCTACCGGTTGCGCCACCTGCCGCCCGGCGCGCCACGCCTGGGCCCGGACGACTGGCTGGCCGCCACGCCCGTGAGCGCCGGTTCGTGGTGGACGGCATGGGCGGATTGGCTCGTGCGGCACTCCAGCCGCCGCCGCGTCGTGCCGCCGCCGCTGGGCGATGCGGCCTCCGGCCATCCGGCGCTCGACGATGCCCCCGGTCGCTACGTCCACCAGCGCTGACGGCACGGTGCCGCCGGCGCACGGGCTGTCGCGGCGCCAGGCCGCCGACCGGTTGCGCCGCCACGGGCCGAACCGGCTGCCCGGCGCGGTGCGCCCGTCGCTGCTGAAATCCGCCGCGGCGCGGCTGCTCAACCCGCTGGTGCTGGTGCTGCTGTGCGCGTCGCTCGCGTCAGCCCTGACCGGCGACGCCGCCAGCTTCGGCTTTGTCGCGGTGGTGGTGCTGATGAGCGTCGCGCTCGACATGCTCCAGGAGCACCGCGCCGGCCGCGCCGTCGACGCGCTCGGCCAGGCGGTCGCGTTGCGCGTGCGCGTGCGCCGCGACGGGCGCGAGCAGGCGGTCGACGCGACGGGGGTGGTGCCCGGCGACGTGCTGCTGCTGCGTGCCGGCGACGTGGTGCCGGCCGATGGCCGGGTGCTGGCCGGCACCGACCTGTTCGTCGACCAGTCGGCGCTCACCGGCGAGACCTGGCCGGTCGAGAAACGCCCGGACGGCCCCGCGCCCGACGCCGCGCTGCGCATGGGCAGCAACGTGGTCGGCGGCAGCGGCGAGATGCAGGTCGAGCGCACCGGCGCGGCCACCGAGCTGGGCCGGCTGGCCCAGGCGATCGCCGCCGATCCGCCGCCGATCCGCCGCCGACCGCCTTCGAGCGCGGCACGCGCCGCTTCGGCGTGATGCTGACGCGCGTGACGATGGCGCTGGTGCTGTTCGTGCTGCTGGTCAACACGCTGGCCGCGCGGCCGTTGCTGGAGTCCTTCCTGTTCGCCGTCGCGCTGGCGGTCGGGCTGACGCCGGAGCTGCTGCCGATGATCGTCTCGGTGACGCTGGCGCGCGGGGCGCTGCGCATGGCGCGCCTGAAGGTGATCGTCAAGCGGCTGTCCGCGGTGCAGGACCTGGGCGCGATGGACGTGCTGTGCACCGACAAGACCGGCACGCTGACGCTGGCCTGCCCGCGTGTCGAGCACGCGCTGGATGCGCAGGGCGCGCCCGCGCCGCGGGTATTCGAACTGGCGTGGCTGAACAGCCATTTCGGGGCCGGGCTGGGGTCGGCGCTGGACGACGCTCTCCTGCACCACGCGACGTCCGGCGACGGCGGCTGGCACAAGCAGGGCGAGCTGCCGTTCGACTTCCAGCGCCGCCGCGCGTCGGTGCTGCTGGCCGCGGCGCAGCGCCGGCTGCTGGTGGTCAAGGGCGCCCCCGAGGACGTGCTGCGCGAGTGCGCCTTCGTCGCCGCGGCCGGCGGCCCGCTGCCGCTGGACGACGCGGCGCGCGAGCGGCTCGCACGGCAGTTCGAGGCCGAGGGTGCGCAGGGCCTGCGGCTGCTCGCGGTGGCGGTGCGCGAGCTCGAACCGGCGCGTGCCGCGCCGCTCGCGGTGGCCGACGAACGCGGCCTGGTGTTCGAAGGCTGGGTCGCGTTCGCCGATCCGCCGAAGCCGACCGCACCCGCCGCGCTGCGCTCGCTGGCCGAGCACGGCGTCGCGCTGAAGATCGTCACCGGCGACACCGAGGCCGTCACGCGCCACCTGTGCGGGCAGCTGGGCGTCGCGGTCGAGGGCGTGGTGACGGGCACGCAGATCGCCGCGATGGACGAGGCCGCGCTGCGCGCCGCGGCCGTGCGTGCCAACCTGTTCTGCCGCACCAACCCGCAGCAGAAGCAGCGCGTGGTGCGCGCGCTGCAGGCCGGCGGCCACGTGGTCGGCTACCTCGGCGACGGCATCAACGACGCGCCGCCGCTGCATGCCGCCGACGTCGGCATCTCGGTCGACTCCGCCGTCGACGTCGCCAAGCAGGCCGCCGACCTGGTGCTGATGGCGCACGACCTGGACGTGCTGCGCGACGGCATCCGCGAGGGCCGGCGCTCGTTCCTGAACGTCGACAAGTACGTGCGCATGGCCACCAGCTCGAACTTCGGCAACATGGCCAGCATGGCCGCGGCGGCGCTGTTCCTGCCCTTCCTGCCGATGCTGCCGCTGCAGATCCTGCTGAACAACTTCCTGTACGACCTGTCGGAGCTGCCGATCCCCACCGACCGGGTCGACGACGCGGACCTGTTGCGGCCGCAGCGCTGGGACGCGGCGCGCGTGCGCGGGTTCATGTTCCGCTTCGGGGCGCTCAGCTCGGTGTTCGACCTGCTGGCGTTCGGTTTGCTCTACGGCGTGATGCACGTGCCGGCGGCGGTGTTCCAGAGCGCCTGGTTCGTGCAGTCGATGGCGACCCAGGCGCTGGTGATCTTCCTGATCCGCACGCCGCGCGCGGCCTGGCGCGACCGCCCCTCGGGCTGGCTGGTGCTGAGCAGCCTCGCGGTGGTCGCGCTGGCCGCCGCGCTGCCGTTCTCGCCCTGGGCCGCGTTCTTCGGTTTCGTCGCGCTGCCGGGCGAGGTGCTGCTGGCGATGGGCGGCCTGACGCTCGGCTACCTGGCGACGGTGGAGACGGCCAAGCGGTTGTTCCGCCCGCGCACCGCGTGAACGGCCAGGCTGCGCCTGGGATCTCGGCCTGGCTTGCGCTGCCTCAAGCCGCCGCGGCTGCGCCTGCATAAGCTCGGGGCCGATGAATGACCTCGCTTCCGCGACGCCGGTGTTCCGTGCGCTGCAACTCACCAAGACCTACGGCAGCGGCGAGGTGCGCGTGGACGCGCTGCGCGCGGTCGACCTGGAGGTCGGTCGCGGCGAGTTCATCGTGCTGCTCGGGCCGTCGGGCAGCGGCAAGTCGACGCTGCTGAACATCCTCGGCGGGCTCGACACCGCGACCAGCGGGCAGCTGTGGTTCAACGAGCAGGACCTGAGCGCGGCCGGCGACGACGTGCTCACCGCCTACCGGCGCGAGCACGTCGGCTTCGTGTTCCAGTTCTACAACCTGATCCCGAGCCTGACGGTGCGCGAGAACGTCGCGCTGGTGACCGACATCGCCACTGCCCCGATGCCGGTCGACGAGGCGATCGACCGCGTCGGGCTGACGCCGCGGCGCGACCATTTCCCGGCCCAGCTGTCGGGCGGCGAGCAGCAGCGCGTCGCGATCGCGCGCGCCATCGTCAAGCGCCCCGACGTGCTGCTGTGCGACGAGCCGACCGGCGCGCTCGACTACCAGACCGGCAAGCTGGTGCTGGAGGTGATCGCGCGCATCAACGCCGAGCTCGGCACCACCGCGATCGTGATCACGCACAACGCCGCCATCGCCGGCATGGCCGACCGCGTCGTCACGCTGGGCGACGGGCGGGTGCAGCGCGTGCAGGCGAACGCGCACAAGCTGCAGCCGGCCGAGCTGGCCTGGTGACCGCGATGCGCGCACTGGATCGCAAGCTGCTGCGCGACCTGCGCGCGATGTGGAGCCAGGCGCTCACCATCGCGCTGGTGGTGGCCAGCGGCATCGGCGGCTTCGTCACCAGCCTGTCGGCGGTCGATTCGCTGGCGCTGGCGCGCGACGACTTCTATGCGCGCGGCCGCTTCGCCGACGTCTTCGCCACCGTCAAGCGCGCGCCCGAGGCGCAGGCCGCCGTGCTCGGCGCCATCGCCGGCGTCGCGCAGCTGCAGACCACGCTGGAGGAGATGGCGCGCGTCGAGGTTCCCGGCTCGTCCGACCCGGTGCTCGGCCAGCTGATCGGCTTCGCGTCGCGCGGCGGGCAGGGCCTGAACCGGGTGCTGGTGAGCAGCGGGCGCGCGCCGGCCGAGGGGCCGTCGGCCGACGGGCGCATCGAGGCGCTGGTGTCCGAGGGCTTCGCGCGCTCGCGCGGCCTCGTGCCCGGTGCCGAACTGGTCGCGCAGCTCAACGGCCGGCGCCGCACGCTGGTGATGGTGGGCACCGCGCTGTCGCCCGAGTACATCTTCGCCGGGCTGTGGGGCATGCCCGACACGCGCGGCTTCGGCGTCTTCTGGGTCGACCGCGAGACGCTGGCCGCGGCCTACGACATGCGCGGCGCCTTCAACCGGGTCGCGCTGCGGCTGGCCCCCGGCGCGTCGCAGCCGGCGGTGATCGATGCGCTGGCGCGCCGGCTGTCGCCCTATGGCGGACGGCAGGCCAATGGCCGCGCCGAGCAGTCTTCGCACCTGATGCTCGACAACGAGATCAAGGAGCAGCGCGTGCTCGGCACCGTGCTGCCGGCGATCTTCCTCGGCGTCGCCGCCTTCCTGCTGAACGTCGTCGTGACGCGGCTGGTGTCGACGCAGCGCGAGCAGATCGCGGCGCTGAAGGCGCTCGGCTACCCGAACCGCAGCGTCGGGCTGCACTACCTGAAGCTGGTGCTGGCCATCGTCGCGGTCGGCCTGCTGCTCGGCGTGCTGGTGGGCAAGGTGCTGGGCACGCTGCTGACCGGGCTGTACGCCGACTTCTTCCGCTTCCCGAGCTTCGAGCACCGCATCGCGCCGTGGCTGCTGGCGGTGAGCATCGGCATCACGCTGCTGACCGCGGTGGCCGGCACGCTGAACGCCATCGCCGCGACGGTGCGGCTGGCGCCGGCCGAGGCGATGCGCCCGCCGGCGCCCGGCCACTACCGGCGCACGCTGCTCGAGCGCATGGGGGTGAAGGGCATGAACCCGGCGCTGCGCATGATCGTGCGCAACCTCGAGCGCCGGCCGCTGCGCAGCAGCCTGTCGGTGGCGGGTGTCGCGGCGGCGGTCGCGATCGTCGTGCTCGGCAACTTCTTCCGCGACGCGATCGACGTGGTGGTCGACAGCCAGTTCAACCTGAGCCTGCGCGGCGACATCACGGTGTGGGCCGCCGAGGCGGTGGACGACGGCGCGCGCCGCGAGCTGCTGCGCCTGCCGGGCGTGCGCGACGTCGAGAGCACGCGTTTCGTCGCCGTCGACTTCGTGCATGGCCACCGCCGCGAGCGCAGCCTGATCCGCGGCTATGCGCCGCGCGCCGAGCTGTTCCGCGTGGTCGATGCCGACGGGCGCCAGACGCTGCTCGACGGCCGCGGGCTGATCCTCACCGACCGGCTGGCCGACAAGCTGGGCGTGCGCCCCGGCGACCGGCTGCAGGTGCAGGTGCTGGAAGGGCGTGCGCGCACGCTGGAGATGGTGGTGGGCGGCACGGTGCGCGAGATGATGGGGCTGAACGCGTACATGGACCGGCCGTCGCTGAACCGCGCGCTCGGCGACGGCGACCTGGCCACCGGCTTCATGCTCGCGCTGCAGCGCGGCGGCGAGGACGCCGCGCTCGAGGGCACCAAGGCGCTGCCCGGCATCGCCGGGGCCTGGAGCAAGGCCACCATGCTGCGCAACCTGCAGCAGATCAGCGCGCGCAACGTGCGCATCATGGGCACCATCCTGACCGTCTTCGCCGTCGTCATCGCGGTCGGCGTGGTCTACAACAACGCGCGCATCTCGCTGGCCGAGCGTGCGTGGGAGCTGGCCAGCCTGCGCGTGCTGGGCTTCACGCGCGGCGAGGTCTCGGGGCTGCTGCTGGGCGAGCTGGCGCTGGTCATCGGCCTGGCGCTGCCGCTGGGCATGCTGATGGGCTGGGCCGTCACGCACGGCATCGTCGAGCTGCTCAAGTCGGACCAGTTCTATTTCCCGGTCGTCATTCGCGCCCGCACCTACGCCGGGGCCGCCCTGTGCGTGATGGTGGCGGGCGCCGCCAGCGCACTCGTGGTGCGCCGGCGCATCGACCGGCTCGACATGGTGGCGGCATTGAAGACGAGGGATTGACCATGAAGCCATTGCCGCACCTGAAGAAGAGCTGGCTGGCCGGCGGAGCCGCGGCCATCGCCTTGGCGGCGCTGTTCGCGTGGGCGTTCGCGCCGCGACCGGTCGAGGTGGAGCTGGGCAGCGTGACGAGCGGCCGCTTCGAGGCCACCGTGTCCGAGGACGCGAAGACGCGGCTGCGCGAGCGCTACGTGGTGTCGGCGCCGCTGGCCGGGCAGCTGTCGCGCATCGCGCTGCGCGAGGGCGATTGGGTGGCGGCCGACAGCGTGGTCGCGGAGCTGGCGCCGGCGCTGCCGCCGATGCTGGACGAGCGCACGCGGCGCGAGCAGCAGGCACGGCTGGAGGTGACCGAGGCGCAGCGCCAGCGCGCGGTGGCGCGCGTCGAGGGCGCGCGGGTCGCGCTGCTGCAGGCGCGCAACGAGGCGCGGCGCAGCGAGCAGCTGGCGGCGCAGGGCTTCCTGTCGCCGACGCGGCTCGAGGTCGACCGGTTGGCGGCGCTGGTCGAGCAGAAGGAGCTGGATGCAGCGCGCGGCGAGCTGGATGCCGCCGGGCACGAGGTCGAGCAGGCACGCGCCGCGCTGGCCGCGCTGCGCACGCCGGCCACCGCGGCGCGCCGCTTCAGCGTGCGCTCGCCGGTGGCCGGGCGGGTGATGCGCATCGCGCAGCCGAGCGAGGCGACGGTGGCGCTCGGCACGCCGCTGATCGAACTGGGCGATGTGCGCCAGCTGGAGGTGGTGGCCGAGCTGCTGACCACCGATGCGCTGCAGGTGCGCGAAGGCGCGGCGGTGCGCATCGGGCAGTGGGGCGGCGATGGCCCGCTGCAGGGCCGCGTGCGGCGCATCGAGCCGGCCGGCTTCACCAAGGTGTCGGCGCTGGGCGTCGAGGAGCAGCGCGTGCGCGTGCTGGTCGAACTGACCAGCGCGGCGGCCGAGTGGGCGGCGCTGGGCGATGGTTACCGCGTCTCGGTGAGCATCCTGACGCTGGCGCAGGACGGCGTGGTCAAGGTACCGGTCAGCGCAGTGTTCCCGCGCACCGATGCGGCGGATGCGGCCGCGATGGCGGTGTTTGTCGTCGACGGCGGGCGCGCCCGCCTGGCGCCGGTGACGGTGGTGGCGCGCAATGCCACCGAGGCCTGGGTGCGCCAGGGGCTCGCGCCCGGCGCCAGCGTGATCGTCTACCCGCCGCCGGCGGTGGCCGACGGCGTGCGCGTGAAGGAGCGGCACGTCTGAACCCGCATCCGGCGCAGGGTCTTGCACGCCGCACGGCTCGCCGTTGCCGGCTGGCGCAGACTGCGCCCTTCGAGTCCACCGCAGCCCTGACATCGCACCATGGAATTCAAGGACTACTACGCCGCACTCGGCGTCGAGCGCAGCGCCACGCAGGACGAGATCAAGCGGGCCTACCGCAAACTGGCGCGCAAGTACCACCCCGACGTCAGCAAGGAGCCGGACGCCGAGGCACGCTTCAAGGACGTCGCCGAGGCCTACGAGGCGCTGCAGGACCCGGAGAAGCGCGCCGCCTACGATGAGCTGGGCCGGCGCCACCCGCGCGGCCAGGAGTTCCAGCCGCCGCCGGACTGGGGCAGCGGCTACGAGTTCAGCGGCCGCGACGCGGGCACTGCGGCCGGCATGGACTTCAGCGAGTTCTTCGAGTCGCTGTTCGGCCAGCGTTCGCGCGGCATGCACCGCGGCGGCATGGCGGCCGGCGGCGGCGACCACCATGCCAAGGTCGTGATCGACCTGGTCGATGCCTACCGCGGCGGTCGCCGCACGCTGTCGCTGCGCGCGCCAGTGCACGACGCGCAGGGCGGCGTGAGCTTCCACGACCGCACGCTCGAGGTCAACATCCCGCGCGGCGTGAAGGCCGGCCAGCAGCTGCGCCTGGCGGGGCAGGGCGCGCCCGGCGTGGGCGGCGGCCCGGCCGGCGACCTGTACCTGGAGATCGCGTTCGCGCCGCACCCGCACTTCCGGGTCGAGGAGCGCGACGTCTACCTCGACCTGCCGGTCGCGCCGTGGGAGGCTGCGCTCGGCGCGACGGTCCATGCACCCACGCCCGACGGCCGCGTCGAACTCGGCATCCCGGCCGGCTCGGCCGGCGGCCGCAAGCTGCGCCTGAAGGGCAAGGGCCTGCCGGGCACGCCGCCGGGCGACCTGTACGTGCTGCTGCGCGTGGTGACGCCGGCGGCCGGCAGCGCGGCGCAGCGCGAGGCCTATGAAGCACTGTCACGTTCGTTCGCGGGCTTCGATCCGCGCCGCGACCTGGAGGCCTGACCATGGCGCAACTGCATTCCTACGTGTTCGAGGCGGTGCTGCTGGACGACGCCACGCCGTTCTCGCTGGCGCAGCTGGTGCGGGCCTGCGGTGCCGAGCGCGATGCGCTGGTCGAGCTGGTGCAGGAGGGCGTGCTGGCGCCCGAAGGCGCGGCGCCGGACGACTGGCGCTTCGATGCCGGTGCGCTGGCGCGGGCGCGCAAGGCCCTGCGGCTGCAGCGCGACCTGCAGCTCGGGCCCGGCGGCACCGCGCTGGTGCTGCAGCTGCTCGACGAGATCGCGCAGCTGCGCCGCCAGCTGGAGCGCGCCGGGCCGCGCTGAGCCCGCGGCTTGCGCAGGATCAAGCCGCCGCGGCGTGGCGCTCCCAACAATCGGCCCATCGTTTCCTTGCTGGAGATCGCGATGAGCTACCGCAGCATCCTGTTGTTCCTGGACCCGGGCAGCGCGTGCGCGCGGCGCACGCAGGCGGCGATCGGGCTGGCCCGGCGCATGGACAGCCACCTCGTCGGGCTGGCCCCGACCGGCCTGCTGGACCTGCCGGGGTCGGTGGAGGGCGCGGCCGCGTTCAGCGACCTGGCGGCGCTCGCCTGGGACGAATTGCGCGACCAGGCCGAGCGCGCCGCCGACACCTTCCGCGGGGCCTGCCACCAGGCCGGCCTGCGCGCGATCGAGCCGGTGGTCGACGAGGCCGACCAGGCCATCTCGCTGATCGAACACGCCCACTGCAGCGACCTCGCGGTGCTGTCGCAGGCCGACCCGGCGGCGCCGGGCCACCGTGCCGCGCAGCGGCTGGTCGAGCAGGTGGTGCTGTACAGCGCGCGGCCGACGCTGCTGCTGCCCTATGCCGGCGTGGCCGAGCCGCCGGGAAAGCAGGTGCTGGTGGCCTGGGACGACAGCCGCGAGGCGGCACGCGCGCTGAGCGACGCATTGCCGCTGCTGCAGCTGGCCTCGTCGGTGCAGGTGGTGCGCTGGCAGGCCCCCGGAGCCCAGGCGCGGCGCGGCCTGGACGCCCTGCACCAGTGGCTGGCCTGGCACGGCGTGACGGCCGAGGTGCGCATCGAGACGACGTCGATCGACGTCGCCGATGCGATGCTGTCGCATGCCGCCGACATGGGGGCCGACCTGATCGTGATGGGGGCCTACGGCCATTCGCGCTGGAGCGAGCGCGTGCTGGGCGGGGCGACACGCGGCCTGCTGCAGTCGATGACCGTGCCGGTGCTGATGTCGCACTGAGCGATGAGCGTCCTGAACCTGGAGCGCCTGCTGGCGCCGCGCTCGGTGGCCGTGGCCGGCGCCTCCGATCGCCCCGGCAGCGTCGGCGCCACCGTGTGGCGCAACCTGCGTGGCAGCGCCTTCGACGGCCCGGTGCGCGCCCTCAACCTGCGGCTGGGCACGCTGGACGGCGAGCCGGTGTTCGCGCGGCCCGGCCAGCTGCCGGAGGTGCCCGACCTGGCGGTGCTGTGCACGCCGCCGGACAGCATCGCCGGGCTGGTCGACGCCTTCGGGCGGCTCGGCACGCGCGCGGCCATCGTGATGACGGCCGGGCTGGACGCGGCGCAGAAGCAGGCGATGCTGCAGGCCGCGGGGCGCCACCGCCTGCGCGTGCTGGGGCCGAACTGCCTCGGGCTGCTGACGCCGCGGCTCGGGCTGAACGCGAGCTTCGCGCACACCGACGCGCTGGCCGGCGGGCTGGCCTTCGTGTCGCAGTCGGGGGCGCTGGTCACCGCGGTGCTCGACTGGGCCAAGTCGCGCGGCGTCGGCTTCTCGCACATGATTTCGCTGGGCGAGCATGTCGACGTCGATTTCGGCGACCTGCTCGACCAGCTGGCCAGCGACGCGCACACGCGCGCCATCCTGCTGTACATCGAATCGATCGAGGCACCGCGCAAGTTCATGTCGGCCGCGCGGGCCGCGGCGCGCAACAAGCCGGTGATCGTCGTGAAGGCCGGGCGGGCCGGCAACGGCATCCGCGCGGCGGCCTCGCACACCGGGGCGCTGGCCGGCTCGGACGTGGTGTTCGACGCGGCGATCCGGCGCGCCGGCATGCTGCGCGTGGACACGCTGCAGGAGCTGTTCGTCGCCGCCGAGACGCTGGCGCGCTTCGGCGCCAACCGCGACGAGGCGCTGACGCTGATGACCAACGGCGGCGGCGCCGGCGTGATGGCGGCCGATGCGGCGGCGCGCGCCGGCCTGGCGCTGGCCGAGCCGGGGCCGGCGCTGCGCGTGGCGCTGGACGCGGTGCTGCCGCCGACCTGGTCGCACGGCAACCCGATCGACATCATCGGCGACGCGCCGGCGCAGCGCTACGTCGACACGCTGCGCGTGCTGCTGGCGCAGCCGCAGGCGGGCGCGATCCTGTTCATGCACGCGCCGACCGCGATCGTGCCGAGCGCCGAGATCGCGCGCGCCTGCGAGCCGCTGCTGCGCGGTGCGACCGAGCGCGTGATGGCCTGCTGGCTGGGCGATGCCTCGGTGGCGCAGGCGCGCGGCATCTTCGAGGCGGCGGGGGTGGCCGACTACGCGACGCCGGAAGAGGCGGTGAACGCGTTCGCGATGCTGCGCAGCTACCGGCGCAACCAGGCGGCGCTGATCGAGACGCCGAGCGCCAGCGAGAACGGCGTGCCCGACCTCGCGGCGGCGCGGCGCATCGTCGATGCCGTGCTGGCCGACGGGCGCGAGATGCTGCAGGAGCACGAGGCCAAGGCGGTGCTGAAGGCCTATGGCGTGCCGGTGGTCGAGACGGTGGTGGTCGAGGCCGATGCCGAGGCGGCGCTGGCCGCGGCCGGGCGCATCGGCTACCCGGTGGCGCTGAAGATCGTGTCGCCCGACATCTCGCACAAGTCGGATGCGGGCGGCGTGGCACTGGACATCGCCGATGCGGCGGCGCTGCGCGAAGCGGCGCAACGCATGCTGGCGCGGGTGCGCCAGGCGCTGCCGCAGGCGTGCCTGGCCGGCTTCACGGTGCAGCCGATGGCGCGGCGGCCGATGGCGCAAGAGCTGATCGTCGGCACGAGCGTCGACCCGACCTTCGGGCCGGTGCTGATGGTGGGCCATGGCGGCACCGCGGTGGAGGTGCTGGCCGACCGCGTGATGGGCCTGCCGCCGCTGAACCGTGCGCTGGCGCACGAGATGCTGTCGCGCACCGCGGTGTCGCGGCTGCTGGCCGGCTACCGCGACCACCAGCCGGCGCGGCTGGACGCGGTGTGCGACGTGCTGGTGGCGCTGTCGCAGATGCTGGTCGACCTGCCGGAGCTGGCCGAGCTGGACATCAACCCCTTGTGGGCCGATGCCGACGGCGTGCTGGCGCTGGATGCGCGGCTGCGGCTGGATCGCAGCGCGCCGGCGGGCGTGCGGCACTTCGCGATCCTGCCGTACCCGGCCGAGCTGGCGCGCGAGGTGGAATGGCAGGGCGAGCGGCTGCTGCTGCGGCCGATCCGGCCGGAGGACGAGCCGCAGCACCGGCGCTTCGTCGAGCGGCTGACGCCGGACGACCTGCGGTTGCGCTTCTTCAATGCGCGGCGCTCGTTCGCGCACGGCGAACTGGCGCGGTTGACGCAGATCGACTATGCGCGCGAGATGGCCTTCATCGCGGTGCGGCGCGGGCCGCAGGGCGACGAGGAGACGCTGGGCGTGGCGCGCGCGGTGCGCGACCCGGACGGCACCGAGGCCGAGTTCGCGGTGACGGTGCGCTCGGACCTGCAGCGCGGCGGGCTGGGCCGTCTGCTGATGGACACGCTGTGCGAGAACGAGCGGCGCAGCGGCACGCAGCGCCTGGTGGGGCTGGTGCTGCGCGAGAACCTGGGGATGCGCCGGCTGGCCGAGCGGCTGGGGTTCGTCGCGGCAGCGGGGGCGCAGGACGATGACGTGCTGCGGATGGTGCTGGAGCTGACGTAGCCCGGATGCCAATCCGGGATCGCGCCACAACCCTCAGCGAATCACCAGCACCGGCGTCTGGCAATGCCCCAGCACCCGCGTCGTCACCGAGCCCAGCACCGCGCCGCCCAGCGACGAGTGCCCGTGCGACCCCATCACGATCAGGTCGAAATGGCCCTGCTTGGCCAGCTCGGCGATCACGTCCGGTGCATGGCCCACGCGGCTCACGAACTCGGATTTCCACGGCTGTTGCTTCGCGAACGCGCGCACCGGTCCGAGGATCTCCTCGGCCTGGTCGCGGTAGTAGCCCTCCAGCGTCGCGCGGTCGAAATAGCCGGTCACGCGCGGCGGCACGTGCGGCGTCACGGTCAGGATCGTGTACTCGTGCGCGGCACTGAGGAACTCCTCGTGCGCAGCCACGTAAGCCAGCATGCGCCGCGTGCAGGCGCTGCCATCCACTGCCATCAGGATCTTCATGGGGTTTCCTTTCGTTCGTCCAGTCGTTCGTCAATGAACCATCAGCAGCGGCAGCCGCGCGCGGTGCACCAGCGAGCGCGTCGCGCCGCCCAGCACCTGCTCGCGCAGCCGCCCCTGCCCATAGCAACCCATCACCAGCAGCTCGGCCCCGAGCTGCGCCGCCAGCGCCTGCAGCGCCTCGCCGATCGCGCGCGGCTCGTGGCCGTGCTGGTGCAGCACCGGCGCGATGCCGTGCGCCTGCAGGTGGCCCACGATGTCCAGCCCGCTCGCCGCGCCCACCACCGGCGCGCGCGACCAGCTGGCCACGTGCACCTCGCGCGCCGTCTGCAGGAAAGGCAGTGCCGCGCTGACGGCCCGTGCCGCCTCGCGCGCCGGCTTCCACGCCACCAGCACGCAGCCGGGCGTCGCGCTGACCGCGCCCTGGTCCGGCACGATCAGCCCGGGCTTGCCGCTCTCGATCAGCAGCGATTCGATGAAGCCGGCCGGCAGGTCGTGCTGCGCTGCCGCCGGGTCGCGCTGGCCCAGCACCAGCAGGTCGGTGCACAGCGCATGCTGCACCACCGCCTGCAGCACCGGCTCGTGCACGACCTCGCCCCAGCGCACGCGCGGCAGCTCTTCGCCGCCGGTCATCTCGTCCAGCAGCCGCTCGCGCGTGCGCCGGCGCGCATCCGGCAGGTCGGCCACCGCGGCGGCACCGGCCACCGCGCCGAACAGGCCCTGCGGCTCGCCGTGCAGCGGCGAGGCCGCGAACAGCGCCGTCACCTGCGCGTCGTGGCGCTCGGCCAGGTCGCGGGCCAGCGCCAGCCGCGCCGCGGTGCGCGGCAAGCTGTCGGCCAGCATCAGGATCGAGCGGATCGGGCGGAACGGGGCAGGGCGTTGCAGCATGTCGACAAGGTACGCCTTTGTCGCGCCGCCGGGTTGATTCAACGCAAGTCGGTTTCGTCGCGCGTGACCTGCGTGCCGGCCGTGCCGGCCACCAGCGCCGCAACGGCATCGAGCCGACCGATCGCCGCGCGCCGCCCGGTCGTGCGCACGAAATCGGCCGCCGCCGCCGCCTTCGGCCCCATCGAGCCGGCCGGCAGCACCAGGCGGTCCAGCGAGGCCGGCGTCGCTTGCGCCAGCAGCCGCTGCGACGGCGTGCCGAAATCGCTGCAGATGCCGTCCACGTCGGTCAGCAGCAACAGCAGGTCGGCCTGCAACTCGCGCGCCAGCAAGGCGCTGGCGTGGTCCTTGTCGACCACCGCCTCCACGCCCACCAGCGCACCTGCGCGCTCCACCACCGGGATGCCGCCGCCGCCGGCGCACACCACCACCACGCCGGCCGCCAGCAGCCGCTGCAGCGCCTCGATTTCCATCACCTGCAGCGGTCGCGGCGAAGCCACCACGCGGCGCCAGCCGTCGCCGTCGCGCGCGAACTGCCAGCCGCGGCTGGCCATCGCCTGCATCGCCGACAACGGGTAGATCGGGCCGATCGGCTTGGTCGGCGTCGCGAAGGCCGGATCGGCCGCGTCCACCCGCACCTGCGTCAGCAGCGTCGCCACCGGCTGCCCGCCCAGGTGGGGCTGCAGTGCCTGCTCGACCAGGTAGCCGACCATGCCGTCGCTCTCGGCCCCCAGCACGTCCAGCGGCGTCGGCGACTGGCCCGCGGCCTGCCCGGCCGCGGCCTGCAGCGCCAGCCAGCCGACCTGCGGCCCGTTGCCGTGCGTGACCACCAGCTCGTGCCCGCGCGCCAGCGGGGCCAGCGCGGCGGCCGCGGCAGCGAGGTTCTCGCGCTGCACCTCGACCGACAGCGCCTGGCCGCGCCGGATCAATGCATTCCCGCCCAGGGCGGCCACGATGCGCATCGCTCAGCCCAGCGTCGCGACGAGCAGCGCCTTGATGGTGTGCAGCCGGTTCTCGGCCTGGTCCCACACCACCGAGGCCGGCGACTCGAACACCTCCTCGCTCACCTCCATGCCGTCCAGCCCGAAGCGCTGGAAGATGTCCTCGCCGCGCCGCGTGTCGCGGTTGTGGAAGGCCGGCAAGCAGTGCATGAAGCGTGTCGACGCCTTGCCGCTCGCCTGCATCAGGCGCGCATCCACGCGGTACGGGCGCAGCAGCGCGATGCGCTCGGCCCAGGCCGCCTCGGGTTCGCCCATCGAGACCCAGACGTCGGTGTAGATGAAGTCCGCGCCTTCCACCGCCTGCAGCGGCGCCTCGGTGAACGACAGCCGTGCGCCGCTCACGCGCGCCAGCGCCTGGGCCTGCGCGATCATCTCGGGCGCCGGCCACAGCGCGCGCGGTGCCGCGATGCGCAGGTCCAGGCCCATCAGCGCCGCGCCCTGCAGCAGCGAATCGCCCATGTTGTAGCGGGCGTCGCCCAGGTAGGCCAGGCTCATCTCGCGCAGCGGCTTGTCGCACTGCTCCTGCATCGTCATCAGGTCGGCCAGGATCTGCGTCGGGTGGAACTCGTTGGTGAGGCCGTTGTAGACCGGCACCCCGGCGTGCGCCGCCAGCTCGCGCACCGTCGTCTGCGCGAAGCCGCGGTACTCGATCGCGTCGTACAGCCGGCCCAGCACGCGCGCGGTGTCCTTGATGCTTTCCTTCTCGCCCAGCTGCGAATCGCCGGGGCCGATGAAGGAGACGTTGGCGCCCTGGTCGAAGGCGGCCACCTCGAAGGCGCAGCGCGTGCGCGTCGACGCCTTCTCGAACAGCAGCGCGATGTTGCGCCCGCGCAGCGTCTGCTGCTCGGTGCCGGCCGCCTTCGCGCGCTTCAGCTCGTGCGACATCTCCAGCAGGTGCTGGATGTCGCGCGCGTTCAGCTCGCCCAGCGACAGCAGGCTGCGGTTCTTCAGGTTGTAGGCCATGGTGCAAAGTCCTTCAGAAGATGGCGGCGTCGCGCGCCAGCGGGCAGCTCATGCAGTGCGCACCGCCGCGGCCGCGACCGAGTTCGCCGCCGGGGATCTCGATCACCTCGACGCCGGCTTCGCGCAGGCGGCGGTTGGTGTAGGTGTTGCGGTCGTAGCCGACGACGACGCCCGGCTGCAGCGCCAGCAGGTTGTTGCCGTCGTCCCACTGCTCGCGCGCGCTCTCGAACGAATCGCCGCCGGTGGCGATGGCGCGGAAGGCCGGCACGCCCAGCGCGTCGGCCACCACGTCCAGCAGGTGCCGCCCGGCCAGCGTGCGGATGCGCGGCGCGCCATGCCGCGCCGCCGGCTCCAGCTCGTGGCAGACGATGCGGTCGGCCACCTCGGGGAAATACGTCACCACCTCCTGCGAGCACGGCGTGAACACCGTGTCCAGGTGCATCGCGGCCCGGCTGCGCGGCATCTGCGCCGCGATCACGCGCGTCGCGGCGCCGCGCTCGAACAGGCGCTGCGCCAGCTGCAGCACGGCCTGCGGGCTGCTGCGCTCGCCCATGCCCACCAGCAGCACGCCACGGCCGAGCGGCATCAGGTCGCCGCCTTCCAGCGTGGCCAGCCCGTGGTCGTGCTCGCCGTCGCCCCACCAGGTCTCGAAGCCGGCATTGACGAAGCGCGGATGGAAGCGGTAGACGGCCGCCAGCAGCAGCGATTCGCCGCGCCGCGCCGGCCAGTACATCGGGTTCAGCGACAGCCCGCCGTAGATCCAGCTGCTGCTGTCGCGCGTGAACAGGCTGTTCGGCAGCGGCGGCAGCACGAAATCCTGCATCTCCAGGTAGGCGCCCAGCAGCCCGTCGGGGCGGAACGGCAGCTCGGCGCGCGTCATGCCGCCGATCAGCAGCTCGGCCAGCCGCGCCGACGGCAGCTCGGCCAGGGCCGCGTGCAGGTCGTCCAGCATGCCGGGGCCGACGCTGTCGGGCAGCACGCGGCGCGCCAGCACCCAGCGCCGCGCCTCCGGCTCGTCCAGCGTCTGCGCCAGCAGCTCGTGCAGCTCCAGCACCTCGATGCCGCGGCCGGCCAGCGCCCCGGTGAACTGCGCGAAATCGCGCTGCGCCTGCTCGACCCACATCACGTCGTCGAACAGCAGGTCGCGGCAGTTGTCGGGCGTCAGGCGCAGGTGCGCGAGCCCGGGCCGGCACACCAGGACGCTGCGCAGGCGCCCGATCTCGGAATGCACTCCCCATTTCATGGCGCCGGCCTCAGATCTTCGCCAGGTCGAGCGTGCCGTTGGCCAGCAGCACGACGGTCAACGCGGCGGCGGCCAGCAAGGCCCCGGCGACGGCGCGCTCGACGTTGCCGGCCAGCATCGGCAGCCCGCGCGCGCGCCGGCTCCACGCGTGCACCACCAGGCCGGGCGCATACACCAGCGTGGTCAGCAGCAGGTACAGCGGGCCAGCGGCATACACCAGCCAGGCGCTGTACAGCGCGGCCACCGCGCCGGTCAGCAGCAGGCGCGAATCGCGCCGGCCGGCCTGCACCGCGAACAGCGCGCACAGCAGGTAGGGCACCAGGATGGTCGAGGTGGCGAGCTTGATCAGCGCCAGGTAGGCATTGCCCGCCAGCAGCGACAGCAGCAGCACCGCCTGCACGATGCCGTTGCTCCACCACAGCGCGGCGGCCGGCGCCTGGCGCGCGTTCTCGGCGGCCATGCGGCGCGGGAACACCGCGTCGCGCGCGGCGCTGAACGGCACCTCGGCGGCCAGCAGCGTCCACGACAGCATCGCGCCGCCGACCGACACCAGCAACCCCAGGTTGACCAGCACGGCGCCCCAGGGGCCGACCACCTGCTGCAGCACGCCGGCCATCGACGGGTTCTTCATCTGCGCCAGCTCGGCCTGCGGCACGATGCCCAGCGACAGCAGCGTGATCGCCATGTACAGCGCCAGCGTCACCGCGAAACCGAGCATCGTCGCGCGGCCGACGTCGCCGGCACTGCGCGCCCGCGCCGAGAACACCGAGGCACCCTCGATGCCGATGAAGGCCCACACCGTCACCAGCATGGTCGAGCGCACCTGGTCGAACACCGGGCCGAGCTTCGCGTCGCCCCACAGCGAGAACGAGAAGGTCGGCGCCTTGAAGGCCAGCGCCACCAGCACCACGAACAGCAGCAGCGGCACCAGCTTCGACAGCGTGACCAGCGTGTTCACCGCCGCCGCGGTGCGCACGCCGCGCAGCACCAGCGCGTGATAGCCCCACAGCAGCAGCGAGGCGCCGGCGATGCCGGCCGGCGTGTTGCCGGCGCCGAAGCCTGCCTGCGGCAGCAGCGCGTCGAGCGACGCGAAGATGATCACCAGGTAGCCGGCATTGCCGATCAGCGCCGACAGCCAGTAGCCCCAGGCCGACTGGAAACCGACGAAGTCGCCGAAGCCGGCCCGCGCATAGCCGTAGACGCCGCCGCCCACCTCGGGCCGCGCCTGCGCCAGCTGCAGGAACATCAGCGCCAGCGCCAGCATGCCGGCCGCGGTGATGGCCCAGCCGATCAGGATCGCGCCCGCCCCGGCGCCGGCCGCCATGTTCTGCGGCAGCGAGAACACGCCGGAACCGATCATCGAGCCGATGACCAGGCTGGACAAGGCGCCCACCGACAGGCGATCGCGCAGCCCGGACGGCCGCGCCGCGGCGCGGGAGGGCGTGGCCGCGTGACGCTGCGGACGGAGGGGGACGGGGGTGGACATGGCGGGCTCCTGGTGCCCACGGTGGGCATGCAGGCAAGCCTAGAGGCCGCGCCGCGCCCGGGTTTGACGGGCGTCAAGCCGCGCGCGTCTCGTTCGTGCCAGGGCCCGGCCGATACACGCCGGACACATTCGGTTCACCCGGTGTTACCGAGCGAGGCCGGCGTGTCGCGCTGTGTTGACGAGTGCTTCCTAAGCTGACGGACATCAAACGAAAGACCCCTGGAGTCCCCCACCATGTACACCGCAGCCGCCTCGATGCCCGCCGATGCCACTCCCCAGCGCCCGCCGGTGGCCGTGTTGGCCGCACCGGCCCCGCGCCCCGACGCCGCCTCGGTCTGTGCCCGCGTCAACGACTCGCTGCGGCTGCTCAACGAATCGGTGGGCGTGCAGCGCCGCATCGTGCATGCCGGCGACGCGGTGTTCCAGGGCGGCCAGGAATTCCAGTGCCTGTACATCATCAACTCGGGCTTCTTCAAGACGGTGAACGTGGCCGCCGACGGTCGCGAACAGGTGGTGGGGCTGCACTTCAAGGGCGACTGGATGGGCTTCGACGGCATCGCGCACGGCCAGTACGGCTGCGACGCGATCGCGATGGACACCGGCGAGGTCTGGTCGGTGCGCTACGAGGCGCTGCTGGCGGCCTGCGTCGCGCAGCCGGCGCTGCTGGGCGTCATGCACGCCGCGATGAGCCGCGAGATCTCGCGCGACCGCGACTCGCTGCTGTCGCTGGGCACGCTGCCGGCAGACGCGCGCGTCGCCGATTTCCTGCGCTACTGGGCCGAGTCGCTGGCGCAGCGCGGCCTGCGCGCCGACCAGATCACGCTGCGCATGACGCGTGCCGAGATCGGCAACTACCTGGGCATGACGCTGGAAACCGTCAGCCGCGCGCTGTCGCGCATGGCCAGGTGCAACGTGATCCGTTTCACCGAGAAGGGCCGGCGCGACCTGTGCATCGACAGCATCAGCGCGTTGACGGGGTTCATCCAGACGGCGATGACGCCGCTGTCGCGCACGCTGCAGTGAACTCAGCGCGGGCCTGAGCCGGCGGCCAGCGCACGCGCGATGGCGTCGGCCAGTTCCTCGCGCGAGTAGGGCTTGCGCAGAAGTTCCCAGGGCAGGTCGGCCGCGGTGTCGCCGGCCATCGCCTCCGACGAATAGCCCGACATCAGCAGCACCGCCAGGCTGGGCCGCAGCGCCCGCGCACGGCGCGCCAGCTCGGTGCCGCGCATGCCGGAGCCGAGCACCACGTCGCTGAGCAGCAGGTCGACCGCTTGCGCGCCGCCCAGCGCCTGCAGCGCCGGCTCGGCCGCCGCGTGCGCCGTGACCTCGCACTTCAGCGCCAGCAGGAAGTTGCGGCACACCGCCAGCACCTCCGGGTCGTCCTCCACCACCATCACGCGCAGCCCCGGCCGCAGCGAGGCAGCCGCCGGGATGGCCACGCGCTCGCCGGCCGCATCGTCGCGCGGCAGGTACAGCGTGACGCGCGTGCCCTCGGCGGGCGCCGACTCGAGCGCGACCGCGCCGCGCGACTGGCGCACGAAGCCGTACACCGTGCTCAGCCCGAGCCCGGTGCCGCGGCCCGCCTCCTTGGTGGTGAAGAACGGCTCGAAGGCGCGGTCGAGCACGCCCTCGGGCATGCCGTGGCCGGTGTCGGCCACGCTGATCGCGACGAAGGCGTCCTCGTGCTGCGCGGCCTCGCCCAGGTCGGCATGCAGCGCTGCCGGCACGCGCCGGCACGGCTGGCAGGTGAACGACAGCGTGCCGCCGTCGGGCATCGCGTCGCGCGCGTTGATCGCGATGTTCAGCAGCGCCGACTCGAGCTGGCCCGGGTCGGCGCGGCAGGCCGGGCAGCCGGCCGCGGCGTCGATGCGGATCTCGATGCGCTCGTCCAGCGTGCGGTGCAGCATGTCGGTCAGCGAGTGCAGCAGCTGGGCCGGCTCGACGCGCGTGGGCACCAGCCGCTGGCGGCGCGAGAAGGCAAGCAGCTTCCCGGTCAGTTCGGCGCCGCGCTTGGCCGCGCGCGCGGCGGCGCCCAGCATCTGCTGCAGCCGCGGGTCGTCGGCCAGCGCCGGTTCGTACTCCAGCACCTGCAGGTTGCCCTGGATCACCGTCAGCAGGTTGTTGAAGTCGTGCGCGATGCCGCCGGTGAGCTGGCCGACGCTTTCCATGCGCTGCGCATGGCTCAGGTGCTCTTCGGTCTGCGCGCGCTGCAGGCTGGTGGTCAGCAGGCTGGACAGCGAATCGAGGAAGCGCAGTTCGTCGTCGCCGAAGCGCCGCAACTCGCGTGCGCGCACCGCCAGCGTGCCGATGATGCTGCCGCGGTCGGTCAGCGGCACCGACAGCGCACTCACCATGCCGCGCGCGACGAAATCGGCCGGCACCTTGAAGCGCGTCTCGCGCGCGTAGTTGGACACGATCACCGGCCGGCCCTCGGCCAGCACGAAGCCGGGCGGCGTGTCGGGGCGGTTCGGCAGCCTGCGGCCCTCGACCTCCTCGCCGCCCAGCCCGACGCCGGCGGCGAGGCGGAACTCGAGCCGGTTCGGCTCCAGCAGGTAGACCACCGAGCTCATCACCTGCAGGGCTTCGGCGGCGATGACCGGCACCTGGCGCAGCAGCTCCTGCGGGTCGCGCGTGTCGACCGCCAGGCGGCCGAGCTTGGCGACGTATTCGCTGTAGCGCGCGCGCTGCAGCGCCTGCTGCACGCGCGGGTAGGCGCCGATGCCGCGGATGGCGGCCACGACGTAGGGCAGGCCCTGGTCCTGCAGCGGGCTCAGCGCGATCTCGACCATCACCTCGCTGCCGTCGCGGCGGCGCGCGCTGAGCTCCATCTGCGTGCCCATCGGCCGCGGCTTCGGGCTCATGCCGTAGGCGTGGCGGTAGCCGGCATGGCGCGGGCGGATGGCGTCGGGCACCAGCGCGTCCACCGTCAGGCCGGCCAGCTCGCCGACCTGGTAGCCCAGCAGCGTCGCGGCGGCCGGGTTGGCGCGCACGATCACCCCCTGCGCGTCGACCAGCAGCAGCGCGTCCGGGTAGGCGGCGAACAGCGAGCGGAACAGCCGGCCTTCGCCGGGCAGTGGGTCTTCGACGGTGTTCGGCATGCGGGATCCCGGTGGGTGACGCTCAGTCGTGCACCACCGGCACGGCCAGGATGTAGCCGGCGCTGCGCACCGACTTGATCAGCTGCGGGCTTTCCGGCTCGGCCTCGAGCTTCTTGCGCAGGCGGCCGACCTGGACGTCGATGGTGCGGTCGAACGGCGCGGCCTCGCGGCCGCGCGTGTGCTCGAGCAGGAAGTCGCGCGACAGCACCCGGCCCGGGTGGCGCACGAAGACGCTCAGCAGGTCGAACTCGCCGGTGGTCAGCATCACCTCGACGCCGCCGCGGTTGACGAGGCGGCGTGCCGCGATGTCGAGCTGCCAGTCGAGGAAGCGCAGCCGCTCGCCGGCGGGCGCTGCGGCGACCGGTGCCGCGGCACCGGCCCCGGCTGCCGGCGCCGCGGCCGGCACGACGCGGCGCAACACCGACTTGATGCGCGCCAGCAGCTCGCGCAGGTCGAACGGCTTGGTGACGTAGTCGTCGGCGCCGATCTCCAGCCCGACCACCTTGTCGACCGCGTCGCCGCGGCCGGTGATGATGATCAGCCCGCAGTGGTGGTGCTCGCGCAGCCGGCGCGCGATCGCGAAGCCGTCCTCGCCCGGCAGGCCCAGGTCGAGCAGCACCAGCGCCGGCGGGTCGGCCGCCATCAGCGCGTCGAGCGCGCTGCCGCTGTGCAGCTGCGAGATGCGGAAGCCCTGTCCGCCGAGGTAGTTGGCGAGCAGCTGCGTGATGTCGACCTCGTCGTCCAGCACGGCAATGTGCTGCGGTGTGCCCGGCGAACTCACGTCATGCTCCCTGTCGTGGTGGCGGCACCGCCGTTGCGGTGCCCGCCGCCACTATACGCGGGCTGTCTGACGCTCAGGCCTGCATCAGCGAACCCAGCGCGGCCAGCGCGCCGGCGTCGTCGAAGCGCTGCAGGCAGGCGTCCAGCGCATCCAGCGCGGCGCCATGGCGGGCCTGCAGCGCCGGGCGCAACTGCTCGAACAGCTCGTGCGCCTCGACGTCGCCACGGGCGATCAGCCGCGCCAGCCGCGCGCATTGCGCCGGGTCGGGCGGCGGTGCGTCGTGCGCGGCGGCGGCCGGCGGCGCGGGCGGCGCCGCGTCGACCGGCACCGCCAGGTGGCGGCACAGCGTCTCGTACAGCTGCTGCGGGTCGACCGGCTTGGCCACGTGCCCGTCCATGCCGGCTGCCAGGCAGGCGGCGCGGTCGTCGGCGAACACGTTGGCCGTCATCGCGAGGATGGGGGTGTCGTCGGGCAGCGCGCGGATGCGCCGCGCGGCTTCCAGGCCGTCCATGTTCGGCATCTGCATGTCCATCAGGATCAGCGCGTAGCGCGTATGCCGCACGCGCTCGAGCGCCTCCAGGCCGTCGCAGGCCACGTCGACCGCCAGCCCCGCGGCGTGCAGCAGCTCGCGCGCCACGTACTGGTTGACCGGGTTGTCCTCCACCAGCAGCAGGCGCATGCCGGCGCAGCGCGCCTGCAGCGCATGCGCGGCCGCCAGCGGGTCGCCGGCCGCGGGCAGCGGCGCGCCGCCCGGCTGCAGGCAGGCGCTGAACCAGAACTCGCTGCCGTGTCCCGGCTCGCTGCGCACGCCGACCTCGCCACCCATCATCGTGGCCAGCCGCTGCGTGATCGACAAGCCCAGGCCGGTGCCGCCGAAGCGCCGCGTGGTCGAGGCATCGGCCTGCACGAAGGCCTCGAACAGCCGCTCGAGCACGCCGGGCGCGATGCCGATGCCGGTGTCGCTGACCGAGAAGCGCAGCCGCACCGCATCGCCGGGCCCGGGCAGGCGCGCCACGTGCAGCTCGATGCCGCCGCGCTCGGTGAACTTCACCGCGTTGCTCAGCAGGTTCAGCATCGCCTGCAGCAGCCGCGTCGGGTCGCCGCGCAGCGCATCGGGCACGCCGGCACCGGCATGCAGTTCGAGCCGCAGGCCCTTGGCCTGCGCACGCTCGGCCACCAGGCTGCGCGCGCGCCCGAGCAGCGCGTCGAGCGAGAAATCGGTGCAATCGAGCTCCAGTTTCCCGGCCTCGATCTTCGACAGGTCGAGGATGTCGTCGATCACCTGCAGCAGGTGCGACGCGGCATCCGACACCTTGCGCAGCCGCAGCGCGTGCCGCGGCTCGGTGATGTCGCGGCGCAGCAGGTGGGTCAGGCCGATGATGGCGTTCATCGGCGTGCGGATCTCGTGGCTCATGTTGGCGAGGAAGGCGCTCTTGGCCTGGTTCGCGGCCTCGGCGCGGTCGCGCTCGGCGCCGATGCGCTTGTATTCGGTCAGGTCCTCGTGGATCGTCAGGTGGTGGGTGATGCGCCCGTCGGCCTGGCGGATCGGCACGGCGTGCACCAGCTCGTCGCAGCCGCGCCCGTCGGCACGCACGCTGCGGAACTCGCCGGTCCAGGCGAGCCCCTGGGCCAGCGCGGCGCGCATCTCGGCGTGGCGCGCCACCGGGCCGGGGGTGTCGGACTCGGTGTCGCCGCCCATGCGCCGGAAGGCCTCGTTGACGTACTCGATGCGGCCCGCGGTGTCGCCGATGGCGATGCCGATCGGGCACTGCTCGACCGCCAGCGACAGCTTGCGCAACTGCTCCTGCGCATCGTGGCGCTCGGTGACGTCGCTGAAGGAAGTGATCACCGCCGTCAGCGCGCCGCTGGCGCTGTCGCGCACCGGCTCGGCATGCACGCGCAGCCAGCGCAGGCCGCGCCCGGGCGGCAGCACGCCGACCACGACGTCGTGGCAGGCCTGGCCGCTGGCCAGGCAGCGGCTCAGCGGCAGCTCGCGGCGCGGCATCGGCGTGCCGTCCGGGCGCACCAGCCCCCAGGCGGCCAGCGCGTCGGGCCGCTGCAGCTGCGCCAGGTCCATGCCGAAGAAGCGCTCGGCCGGCGGCGTGCACGCGACGACGCGGCGGTCGACGCCGACGATCAGGATGCCTTCGTCGAGCGCGTTGACCATCGAGCGGTATTGCGCTTCGCTGGCGCGCACCGCGTCCTCGGCGAGCCGGCGCTGCGTGATGTCGGCATGCACCACCACCGCGCCGCCGGCGCCCGAACGCAGCGGCGTCACGTTCATCAGGAACCAGCGCGGACGCTGCGGCGCGTGGCAGGCGTACTCGTGCGAGAAGACCTCGAGCTGCCCGGCCAGCACCCGCTCGATGCCGGCGGCGACCCCGGCCGCGCTGTCGCTGCCGGCACCGCTGGCGGCGCGGCACAGGCCCAGGTAGTCGACGCCCAGGCCCGCGCCGGCGGCCGCATCCTCGCCCTGCGCGAAGCGGCGCCAGGCCGCGTTGACGCCGACGATCACGCCGCGCGCATCGAGCACCGCCATGTGGTCGAGCACCGAATCCTCGACTGCCTGCACCAGCTCGTGCGCATCGCGCAGCGCGCGCTCGGCGCGGCGCCGCTCGGTGATGTCGCGCGAGATGCCGAACATGCCGACCACGCGGCCGGTCTCGTCGTGCAGCGGCCCCTTGGTGGCGAGGAAACTGAGGGCGCCGTCGCTGGTGCTGAGTTCCTCGTCGTAGGTGTGGACCCGGTTCTCGTCCATCACGCGCAGGTCGTTGGTGCGCACCAGCATCGCCTGGCTGGGCGGGAACAGCGCCAGGTCGTCGCGGCCCAGCACCTCGTCGACGGACTTGCCGAACAGCCGGCAGGCCTCGCGGTTGCACACCAGGTAGCGGCCCTCCAGGTCCTTGGCGAAGATCGCGTCGCTGGAGCCGTCGGCGATCGCCTGCATCAGCGCCAGCGCGCGCAGCCGGGCGTCCTGCGCCGCCTGCTCGATGCGCAGCGCCTCGCTGACGCGCCGCTCGCGCAGCAGCAGCCCCAGGCAGGCGAGTGCCAGCGCGCAGGCGAGCAGGGTCCAGCCGGACACGGCGACCTGCATGGCTCAGGCCACCGCCAGCGGGGCGGCGGCGGCGGCCAGCTCGTCCGGGTGGCAGTGCGCGATCGCGCAGAAGGCGTCGAAGCCGGCCAGGAAGGCATCCAGCAGGTCGGGGTCGAAGTGCAGGCCGCGCTGCGCCGCCATGATGCGGCGCACCTCGCCGGCCGGCATCGCCGCCTTGTAGACGCGGCGCGAGATCAGCGCGTCGAACACGTCGGCCACCGCCATCAGCCGCGCCGGCAGCGGGATCGCGTCGCCGGCCAGGCCGTCCGGGTAGCCGGCGCCGTCCCAGCGCTCGTGGTGGTGCAGCGCGATGTCGTAGGCATGCTGCAGGAAGCCGGCCGGCTCGCGGGTGTCGCGCACCGCGTGTGCGATCGCGTCGGCCCCGAGCCGCGCATGGGTCTTCATCAGCTCGCGTTCGTCGGGCGTCAGCGGCCCGGGCTTGAGCAGCACGCGGTCGGGGATGCCGACCTTGCCGATGTCGTGCAGCGGGGCCGACTTGGCGATCAGCGCGATCGTGCGTTCGTCCAGCGCCGCGGCGAAGCGCGGGTGGCGGCACACGCGGCGCGCCAGCGCCTCGACGTAGGCCTGGGTGCGCAGCAGGTGGTTGCCGGTCTCGTTGTCGCGCGTCTCGGCCAGGCGCGCGAGCGAGCGCATCGCCACGTCCTGGATCACCTCGTTCTCGTGCAGCCGGCGCGCCAGCTCGGATTCGAGCGCGGCCTTCTCGACGCGCAGCTCGTCGCGCACCTGCTTGAGCTGCAGGTGGGCGCGCACGCGCGCCAGCACCACCGCCGGGCGCAGCGGCTTGGTGATGTAGTCGACGGCGCCGAGCACCAGGCCGGCCTGCTCGTCCTCGGTGGAGTCCATCGCGGTCGTGAAGATGACCGGGATGTCGCGCGTGGCGGGTGCCTCGCGCAGCGCCTGCAGCACCTGGTGGCCGTTCATCGCCGGCATCATCACGTCGAGCAGGATCAGGTCGGGGACCGGCGCCAGCGCCGCCAGCTGCAGCGCACGCTCGCCGCTGTTGGCGGCGCGCACCCGGTAATGGCCGTGCAGCAGGTCGGCCAGCACCCGCAGGTTGTCGGGGTTGTCGTCGACGATCAACAGGGTCTGCTGCGGCATTCGGGGTGGCTCCGGGCCGCAGGAGGCGGCTGTCCGCAGTGTGTCGATCGCCGGCAACGAGGGCTTGATGCGCATCAAGCGGCCCGGGCGTTGCGCTTGGCGCGCCGCGCATACCGTGATATGCGGCACGCTCAGCGTGCGGGGGCCTCGGGCAGCCGCAGCTCCAGGTAGTGCCCGTCGCGGAACACCGCCAGCCGCGTGCCGGCCAGCGTGCGCCACGACAGCAGCGCGCGCACGAGATCGGCGCTGTCGCCGAGCGCGCGGCCGTTCATTCCGACCACGATGTCGCCCGGGCGCAGCCCGAGCCGCGCCGCCGGGCTGTCGCGCAGCACGCTGCCGATCCAGGCGCCGCTCGCGTCGGCGCGGCCGGCGCGCCAGGCCACCAGCGGCGACACGTCCTCGAAGCTGGCGCCCAGCCGCGGCCGCGGGTTGGCGCCGTTCGAGCGCAGCTCGGCGATCACCTGCTGCACCACCTCGATCGGCACGAACAGGCTGACTCCCGAGGTGCCGTAGGGGCCGACCACGGTGCGCAGGCTCATGCCGACGATGGCGCCGGACGAGTCCAGCAGCGGCCCGCCGGAGTTGCCGGGGTTCAGCGTCAGGTCGCTCTGGATGAACATCACCTCGCCATCCTCGGCGAAGTGGCGTGCGCGGCCGCCGACGATGCCGGCCACCACCGAGCGCGCGAGGCCGTACGGTTCGCCGACCGCGAGCACCCAGTCGCCGGCGCGCAGCGCCGCCGAGCGGCCGATCACCGGCGGCCGTGCCGGTGCGCCCGCCACGTCGAGCAGGGCCACGTCCATGTCGGTGTCGATGGCCACGACGCGCGCGACCAGCACGCGCTGGTCGGGCAGCTTGACGAGCACCTCGCGCGCCTTCGCGACCACGTGGGCGGCGGTCGCGATCGAGCCGTCGCCGTCGAGGAAGAAGCCGGCGCCGATGCGGGCCGGCTGCTCCGGCGTGCTCCACGGCGCCAGTTCATCGCCCTTCAGCGGCGGCAGGGTGTCGTCGGGCGCGCCGGGCGCGTCGCGCGCCTCGTCGCCGCCGATGCCGTAGACACCGACCGCGAAGGCCGCGCCCCGGGTCACCGCGGCCGCGAAGCCACCGGCCACCGGCACGGGCGCGCTGGCGCATCCCGCCAGCAGGCCGGCGACGGCGATGGCCAGCGCCAGGCCGGACCGGCGCAATGCGTCAGACACCGCCGGAGCGGCTGCAGCGCACATGCTCGTCGGCCAGAGCGGGCCCGATGCCCAGCGGCGGCGGCAGCGCCCACAGGATCTTCTTGAAGACGTTGCGGTAGTTGGTGTCGGGTTCATGGCCGGTGAGCGGATCGCGGTTGTCGCGGAAGGCCGCGTCCAGCGCCTCCCAGTCCTCGTCGGTCAGCACGCGCTGCGCGAGCGGCAGCACCTGGGTCTCCTCGAGCCGGATGTGGGCCAGGTAGAACATGATGTAGCGCTGCATCGCGCTTTCGAAGCGGTCGCGGCGCTGCGTGAGCTGCGCGGTGTCGGCCATCATCTCGAAGCCGAGCAGCTCGTGCTCCAGCGTGCGGATCGCCTGTTCGCCCTCGACGTGCTCGCGGTCCAGCTGGTCCAGCACCGCATGCGCCTCGGGGCTGCGCCGGCGCAGCAGCGGGAACAGCAGCTCGCTCTCCTTCGCGTGGTGCAGCCGCTCGGGGAATTCGTCGACGTAGAACAGCATCGCGCGCAGCACGCTGAAATCGGGCAGGCTGCCGCGCCGGCGGTGGTCGGCGAGCAGCAGGCTGATGGAGCGCAGCATCGCCGACATGGCGCTGTGCTCCTCGAGGATGACGCGGATCGCGGCGTGTTGCATGGCGTGGCCTCCGGGGCGTGTCGTGGCTGGAGCTTCGCCGCTGCGGGCCGGCGCGGGCTTGATCCGCATCAATGCAGGGCCCGGGCGGCGCGGCGCAGCGCCACCGCATCGGTGCGGGCCAGCACGCTGCGCGTGCCGTCGCCGAGCTGGAACACGTCGACCGATGCGCTGAGCGCGGTGGCACGGTCGCGCAGGTCGGCAGCGGCGCCGGCCACCTGGTCGACCAGCGTGACGTTGCAGCGCGTGATCGCGTCGAGCTGCAGCACCGCCTGGTTGACCTGCGAGACCTCGGCCAGCTGGCGCCGCGCGTCGGCGCTGATGGCCTGGATCAGGCCCGAGACACCGACCACCGACTGCAGCGCGGCCTCGATGGTGCCGCGCGCGTGGGCCGCCTGCTGCGTGCCGCTGTCGACGTGGCGGCCGGCCCCCTCGACCAGGTTGCGCACCTCCTTGGCCGCACCGGCGGTGCGCTGCGCGAGCGCGCGCACCTCGGCCGCCACCACCGCGAAGCTCTTGCCCTGCGGGCCGGCGCGCGCCGCCTCGACCGCGGCATTCAGCGACAGCAGGCTGGTCTGGAACGCGATGCCCTCGATCACCTCGATGATGTCGCCGATGCGCCGCGAGCCGGCGTGGATCTGCTGCATGGTGTCGAACAGCGTGCCGACGGCGGCATGGCCGTCGCGCGTCACCTGGCTTGCCGCTTGCGCCAGCTGCGCCGCCTCGCGGGCGCTGTCGGTGCTGTGCTGCAGCGCCTGCGCCATCTGCGCCATCGCGGCGGCGGTCTGCTCGACGCTGGCCGCCTGCGCACCGGTGCGCGCCGACAGGTCGCCGTTGCCGCCGGCCAGCTCGCCGGTGGCGCGCTGCAGCCGCCGTGCCTCGCCGCGCGCATCGCCGACCACGCCGAGCAGGTTGACGTTGAGCTGGTGCAGCGCCGTCGCCACCTCGCCGGCCAGGCCCTCGGCCGGCGGCGCCGGGCGCGGGCGCAGGTCGCCGGCGGCGAGCCGGTGGCAGGTGTCGCGAATCCGGCGCAGCGGGGCCAGCGCCAGCTGCTGCACGCGCCAGGTCGCCGCGGCGCAGCCGGCCAGCACCACGGCCAGCGCGCCGCCCAGCGCCAGCGGGCTGCCGCCGGCCGCCAGCAGCCCGGCACCGAACGACAGCGCGGCCAGCAGCAGCGCGGCCAGCCCCGGGCCGGCCAGCACCGGCAACAGCCGCCCGGCCAGGCGGAGCCAGCCGGCGCGAACCAGGCGCCCGCGGTGCAGGCGCAGCCGTCGCCGGCCGCCGGCCTCGCCGCGCATCGCCGCATACAGCGCGCTCGCCTGGGCGATCGCCTCGCGCGTGGCCCGCGTGCGCACCGACATGTAGCCGACCGGGGCGCCGTCCTCCAGCACCGGCGTCACGTTGGCCTGCACCCAGTAGTGGCGGCCGTCGGCGCGCCGGTTCTTCACCGTGCCCGACCACGGTCGCCCGCCCTGGATGGTCTGCCACAGGTCGCGGAAGGCCTCGGCCGGCATGTCGGGGTGTCGGATGAGGTTGTGGGGCTGGCCCAGCAGCGCCTCGCGCGCGTAGCCGCTGGCCTCGATGAAGGCGGCATTGCAGTGCACGATGCGGCCCTTCAGGTCGGTCATCGACACCAGCGTGTGGTGCTCGGGCACCTCGTACTCGGTGTCGTGGCAGGGCGGAAGGTGGCGCATCGCGGGCTCCGGATCGGCGGGATGCCTGGGCTATCGACCGGACTGCCGCGGGGTGTACGGGGCATCGCGGCGCCGGTTTGCGCTGCGTCAAGCCCCTTGCAGAACGGGCCACCAAGGTGCCCAATGCAGGCGGTTACACCCACAACAACGCGCTGCACGCGGCCGCCGCATTGTTCGGCCGCCGTGCGGGGAGGACTCGCCATGACCACCGCCGACCCCCTGGCCGCGCGACTTTCGCAGGAGTCGCCGGACGCCCTGATCGCCACCGGGGACGACGGTCGTGTCGCCTGGTGGAACCCGGCCGCCGAGGCGATGTTCGGCTACCGGCGCGACGAGGCGCTGGGCCGGCTGCTGTCGGAGCTGCTGGCACCGCCGGGCCAGCCCGAAGCGCCGGGCGAGGCGCGCAGCCGCGAGGTGGTGCGCCGCTGCAAGGACGGTTCGCTGATCTACGTGCTGGCCTCGACCCAGGCGCTGCAGGCGCTGGACGGCCACGGCAGCGGGCATGCGCACCGCATGGCCGATGTCACCCACATGAAGGTGCAGCGCGACGCCGGCCTGATCGACACGCGCTACCGCGGCCTGCTCGAATCGACGCCGGACGCGATCGTGATCGTCAACGACATCGGCCGCATCGTGTTCGTCAACGGCCAGGCCGAGGCCGTGTTCGGCTACGGGCGCAACGAGATTGCCGGCCGTCCGCTGGAGATGCTGATGCCCGAGCGCTTCCGCGGCGCGCATGTCGGGCACCGCGCGCATTACATGGCGCAGTCGCGCACGCGCGAGATGGGCCTCGGGCTGCAGCTGTACGGGCTGCGCAAGAACGGCGAGGAGTTCCCGGTCGAGATCAGCCTGAGCCCGCTGGAGACCGAGGTCGGCCGCATGGGCATGAGCGCGATCCGCGACATGACCTACCGCCGCAAGGCCGAGCAGAAGTTCCGCGGGCTGCTCGAATCGGCCCCCGATGCCATCGTCATCGTCGATCGCAACGGCGACATCGTGCTGGTCAACACGCAGACCGAGCGGCTGTTCGGCTACCCGCGCGCCGAGCTGCTCGGCCAATCGGTGGACATCCTGGTGCCAGAGCGCTTCCGCGGCAACCACCCTCGCCACCGCATGGGCTTCATCGCCGACCCGCGGGTGCGCTCGATGGGCGAGGGCCTGGAGCTGCACGGGCGGCGCCGCGACGGCTCGGAATTCCCGGTCGAGATCAGCCTGAGCCCGCTGGAGACCGAGGACGGCACGCTGGTCAGCAGCTCGATCCGCGACATCTCCGAGCGCCGCCGCGTCGAGCATGCGCTGCAGGAGAAGAACGTCGAGCTCGAGCGGGCCAACCAGGCCAAGGACAAGTTCCTTGCGACCATGAGCCACGAACTGCGCACGCCGCTGAACGCGGTGATCGGCTTCACCGGCCTGCTGCTGATGAAGCTGCCCGGCCCGCTGACGCCCGACCAGGAGAAGCAGCTGAACATGGTGCAGTCCAGCGCCAAGCACCTGCTGTCGCTGATCAATGACCTGCTCGACCTGGCCAAGATCGACTCCGGCAACGTGCAGATGCAGCTGGTGCCGGTGGGCTGCCGCACGCTGGTGGACGAGGTGGTGGCCACGCTGCGCCCCGCCGCCGAGGCCAAGGGCCTGCGCTTGCTGGTGCAGATGCCCGACGGCGCGATCGAGGTGCGCACCGACCGGCGCGCGGTGCACCAGATCCTGATCAACCTGGTGAACAACGCGATCAAGTTCACCGAGGCCGGCGCGGTGTCGTTGGCGGTCGAGTTCGCCGGGCGCGAGCCGGACGGCCGCGTCGAGCTGTCGGTGGCCGACACCGGCGCCGGCATCTCGGCCCAGGACCAGGCCACGCTGTTCCAGGCCTTTGCCCGCGTGGGCAGCAGCGCCGCGCGGGCCCGCACCGAAGGCACCGGCCTCGGCCTCTACCTGAGCCGCAAGCTGGCCGAGCTGCTGGGCGGGCGCATCGAGCTGAACAGCGAGGTCGGCCGGGGCAGCCGCTTCACGCTGGTGCTGCCGGTCCGGCAGGGTTGACGGCATGGGCGCCCGGGTGCTGATCGTCGAGGACAACGCGATGAACCGCGAGCTGATGGACTACCTGCTGCGCGCGTTCGGCTTCGAGACGCTGAAGGCGGTCGACGGACGCATCGGGCTGGACATCGCGCGGCGCGAGAAGCCCGACCTGATCCTGTGCGACATCCAGATGCCCGAGATCGACGGGCTGGAGTTCGCACGCGTGGCCAAGGCCGACGCGGACCTGCGCGCGGTGCCGCTGGTCGCCGTGACCGCGTTCGCGATGGTGGGCGACCGCGACCGCGTGATGGCGCAGGGCTTCGACGGCTACATCTCGAAGCCGCTGGAGCCGCTCGGCTTCATCGAGACGGTCAACCAGCTGCTGCCGCCGGGCCTGCGCAACGTCAACGGCGCGGCGGGTGCGCCGGCGCCTGCCGCGAGCCGGCCGGCGATCCAGGGCGCCACCATCCTGGTGGTCGACGACACGCCGCTGAACCTCGAGCTCAAGCGCGACCTGCTGGAGCCGCACGGCTACGAGGTGCTGACGGCGCTGACGCCCAGCCTTGCGCTGCGCATCGCGCGCGAGCGGCTGCCGGCGCTGATCATCTCGGACGTCGGCATGAGCGAGGGCAACGGCTTCGACTTCATCCGCGCGGTGAAGGCCGACCCGGCGCTGCACGACATCCCGTTCATCTTCCTGTCGTCGACGCACTGGAACGAGTCGTCGCGCCGGCTCGGGCTGGAACTGGGCGCGGTGCGCTACCTGATGCGCCCGCTGGAGCCGGCGCTGCTTCTGGCCGAGATCGAGGCCAGCGTGCGGCCTTGACGGGTCAGGGCGCCTCGTCGCGGCAGGCCAGGTGCAGCAGGCCGTTGGCGGCGTGGATGCGTGCGTTGCCGATCGTCAGCGCGGTCAGCGTTTGCGTGCGCGCAGCCAGCCCGCCAGGTCGTCGGCGGCCGGCACCGCAGCCAGCAGCACCAGCAGCAGCGCCAGCGGCACGGTGAACACGTAGCCGATGGCCTTGAAGCCGATCGCACCGGACAGCGCGCCGGCGAAGAAGGCGCCCGCCATCTGCAGCAGCAGGCGCAGGCGCAGCGCGTCGGGCACCGCATTGCCCGGCTGCAGTCGGCGGCCGATCTCGATGCCGATGTCGGTGACGATGCCGGTGACGTGGGTGGTGCGGATCTCGGCGCCCGACAGCTTGGTGATGACCGCGTTCTGCAGCCCCATCACGAAGCACAGCAGGCTCACGGTGGCCGGCGCCATCAGGCTGCCGACGCTCGCCAGCCGCTGGCCCATCAGGCCGAAGCACAGCAGCAGCAGCGCCTCGAGCAGCAGCGGCGCGGCGTACTCGCTGTGCAGCCGGCGTCGGCGCGCCCAGCCCACCATCAAGGTCGAGGCGATGGCGCCCAGCACGAACCAGCCCAGGCTGGCCAGGCCGGCGGCGAACAGCAGCCAGTCGCCCAGCGCCAGGTGGTCGGCCATCGCCGACACCACGCCGGTCATGTGCGAGGTGTACTGCTGCACCGCCAGGAAGCCACCGGCATTGGCGGCGCCGGCGACACCGGCCAGCCCCAGGCCGAGGTGGCGATTGGCGCGCGGCGTGCGCTGCGCGCCGACCAGCCTGCGGGCGTAGTGGATCGGCACGGCGGCTCAGGCGGTGGCCGGCTGCCCGGGCGACAGCAGCCGCTCCATCAGCTCGCGCACGCTGCGGATCTCGCTGCCGAACGGCAGGGCGCCGACGCCGCGGAAGAACAGGCCCTTGCGCAGGTCGCCGCGCAGCGCCGCGGCGAGCTGGGTGTCGATGCAGAACTGGCCCCAGTCGGCCAGCCCGTCGCGCAGGCCGCATTGGGCCAGGCAGTCGAAGGCCAGCGTGCAGCGCGGCTTGACCTGCGCGTTCTGCTGCAGGCGCGACTCGGCCTTCAGGTAGTTGCGCAGCCACGGCGTCGCGACCGCGCGCGCCGGCAGGCCGGCCACACTGGTGAACTCGACCAGATCCTCGTCGCGCGCCTCGGCGAGCACCCGCTTGAAGCCGTCGTGCGCATCGCCCTCGGTCGTGACGGCGAAGGGCGTGCCCAGCTGCACCGCGGCGGCGCCGAGCGACTGCAGGCGCGCGATGTCGGCGAAGCAGCGCACGCCGCCGGCGGCGATCAGCGGGATCTCCTTCTCGACGCCGTGCTCGCGCAGGAAGGCCAGCACCTGCGGGATCACCTGGTCGAAGTTGAAGCGCCTGTCGTGCAGGTCGCCGATGCGCGCCGCACCGAGGTGCCCGCCGGCCAGGCCCGGGTGCTCGATCACGATCGCGTCGGGCAGGCGCTGCTTGCGCTCCCACTTGCGCAGCAGCAGCTGCACGCCGCGCGCGTCCGACAGGATCGGCACCAGCAGCGTCTTCGGGTGCTCGCGCGCCAGGTCCGGCAGGTCCAGCGGCAGGCCGGCCCCCACCACCACCGCGTCGATGCCGCACTGCAATGCGCAGCGCACCGACGGCGCGTACTCGCCGACCGCCCGCATCACGTTGATGGCCAGCAGCCCGCGCCCGCCGGCGAGCGCGCGCGCCGCGTGGATCTCGCGGTCCAGCGCCACCAGGTTGGCCTCGTCGATCGCGGTCTTGGCGGCCGCGGTGGCCCAGGCCGTGCCGATCGGCAGGCCGTGCGTGCGTTCCATCAGGTCGGGGTGGTGGCGGCGCAGGTCGACCGACGAAATCGTGCCGACGCCGCCCAGCCCGGCCACCGTGCCGGCCAGGCGGTGTGCCGAGATGCCCACGCCCATGCCACCCTGGACGATGGGCAGCAGCGTGCGGCCGCCCAGGCGCAGCGGCGCGAGGCCGCTGCGGGCCAGGGTGTCCTGCAGGGTGTCGGTGGGGGCGGAGGAGGGGGTCATGGTGGGGGTCGTCGCAACAATGGGCGCCACACGATAGCCAGCCCACGGGGGCCCGCGGCCCTTTCCTCGTCGGGAACCTGAGCGCCCATTGCGAAATGTCAATCGCGGATGCGATGCCGCTTCAGCGCGCCGGTGCCACCGGGCGGGTGTCGGCCTGCGCCGCCTGCTCGGGCTGGGGCACCTCCTGCCCGGGCGTGTCGGTGGGGGCCTCGCCCGGCGGGATGTGCGGCAGCCGGTGCGCGATGCCCTTGTGGCAATCGATGCAGGTCTTGTCCTTGCGTGCCAGGTGCGTCGAGTGCATGTTCTGCGCGCGCACGCTCTGTCGCGTGAAGTCCATCGAGTCGTAGTTGTGGCAGTTGCGGCACTCCAGCGAGTCGTTGGCCTTGAAGCGCGCCCATTCGTGGCGCGCCAGCTCGAGCCGCTTGGCCTGGAACTTCTCCGGCGTGTCGATGCTGCCGAACACCTTGCCCCAGACCTCCTTCGAGGCCTGCATCTTGCGCGCGATCTTGTCGGTCCAGGCGTGCGGCACGTGGCAGTTGGAGCACACCGCGCGCACGCCGGAGCGGTTGGTGTAGTGGATGGTGGTCTTCAGCTCGGCGAACACGTTGTCGCGCATCTCGTGGCAGCCGGTGCAGAAGGCCTCGGTGTTGGTGGCCTCCATCGCGGTGTTGAAGGCGCCCCAGAACACCACGCCGGCGATGAAGCCGGCGAGGATCAGGAAGCCGAGGCTGAAGTGCACGCTCGGGCGCGCCAGGATCTTCCAGAAGCGGGTCGGGAATGGGCGCACGGCGGGCCTCCGGTCAGTGCTTGGCAGGGGACGGTGCGGCGGCCTTGCGCAGCACCGTGTCGACGTCCTCGAAGGTGTTGGTGACCAGCGGGCGTGCCGGCTCCTGGGCCACGTGGCATTGCTGGCAAAAGTAGCGGCGCGTCGAGATCTGCGCCAGCACCTTGCCGCTGCGGTCGATGTAGTGCGTGGCGCTCACCGGTACCGCCTGGCTGAACTCGGTGCGCGCGCGCGCATGGCAGTCCAGGCACTTGTTGAAGTTGCGGTCGACCTGGTAGCCGTCGACCCGGTGCGGGATGATCGGCGGCTGCATGGCGTAGTTGCGCGTGCGGCGCTGGTCGTCGTTGACCGCGTTGGTCAGCAGCGGCGGCACGGTGGTGTCGAGGATGGCGGTCGGGCCGCGCAGCGCGTCCTGCAGCAGCGGCGGGGCCGCGGCGGCCGCGGCGCAGGCCAGGGCCCAGCCCAGCGCGAGCAATCGGATGGCGTTCATGGGGTCTCCCGGCGGTCTCACACCTTCGTGATGCGCACCGCGCACTTCTTGAAATCGGTCTGGAACGAGATCGGATCGGTGGCGTCCAGCGTGACCTTGTTGATCAGCTGGCTGGCGTCGAACCACGGCACGAACACCAGCCCGCGCGGCGGCTTGTTGCGCCCGCGCGTCTCGACCCGGGTGCGCATGCTGCCGCGCCGCGAGGCGATCTCGATCTCGACGCCGCGCCGCACGCCCAGCGCCTTCGCATCGTCGGGGTGCATGTAGCAGACGGCGTTCGGCACCGCGCGGTGCAGCTCGGGCACGCGGCGCGTCATCGAGCCCGAATGCCAGTGCTCCAGCACGCGGCCGGTGGACAGCCAGAACGGGAAGTCCTTGTCGGGCACCTCGGGCGGCGGCTCGTAGGGCAGTGCATAGATCACGGCCCGGCCGTCGGGGTTGCCGTAGAACTGCCAGTCGCTGCCGGGCTTCACGTAGGGGTCCGAGCCTTCCTTGTAGCGCCAGCGCGTCTCCTTGCCGTCGACCACCGGCCAGCGCAGGCCGCGCACCTGGTGGTAGCGGTCGAACGGCGCCAGATCGTGGCCATGGCCGCGGCCGAAGCGCGCGTACTCCTCGAACAAGCCCTTCTGCGGGTAGAAGCCGAACGCCCTGGCCTCGTCGTTGGCGTAGCCGGCCTCCACCTGCGAGGCCGGGAAGGCGTTGACCTGGCCGTTCTCGAACAGCACCTGGAACAAGGTCTTGCCGCGGACTTCGGGCTTCTTCGCGATCAGCTCGGCCGGCCACACCTCCTCGACCTTGAAGCGCTTCGCGAACTCCATCAGCTGCCACAGGTCGGAGCGGGCCTCGCCCGGTGCGCTGACCAGCTGGTGCCAGAAGTGCGTGCGGCGCTCGGCGTTGCCATAGGCACCTTCCTTCTCGACCCACATCGCGGCCGGCAGGATCAGGTCGGCGGCCAGGCAGGTCACGGTGGGGTAGGCGTCCGACACGACGACGAAGTTGTCGGGGTTGCGGTAGCCCGGGTAGCCTTCCTGCGTCAGGTTGGCGCCGGCCTGCATGTTGTTGTTCACCATCACCCAGTAGGCATTGAGCTTGCCGTCCTTGAGCATGCGGTTCTGCAGCACCGCGTGGTAGCCGGGCACGCCGGGGATGGTGCCTTCGGGCAGCTTCCAGATCTCTTCGGCGTGCGCGCGGTGCTTGGGGTTGGTGACCACCATGTCGGCCGGCAGGCGGTTGGCGAAGGTGCCGACCTCGCGCGCGGTGCCGCAGGCCGAGGGCTGGCCGGTCAGCGAGAACGGGCTGTTGCCCGGCGTCGCGATCTTGCCGGTGAGCAGGTGGATGTTGTAGACCATGTTGTTGGCCCAGACCCCGCGGGTGTGCTGGTTGAAGCCCATGGTCCAGAACGACATCACCTTCACCTTCGGGTCGGCGTACAGCTCGGCCAGCGCCTGCAGGCGGTTCTTCGGCACGCCGCTCAGCTTCGCGGTGTATTCCAGGTCGTAGGTGGCGACGAACCTGGCGAACTCGTCGAAGCTCATCGGCTTGGAGCCGCCGGCATCGCCGGCGTTCTTCGCGGCCTTCTGCAGCGGGTGCTCGGGCCGCAGGCCGTAGCCGATGTCGGGGTTGCCGAGCTTGAACGTGGTGTGCTTCTCGACGAACGAGCGGTTCACGCGGCCGGTCGAGATGATGTGGTGCGCGATGTAGTTGAGGATCGCCAGGTCGGTCTGCGGCGTGAAGGTGAGCTCGATGTCGGCCAGCTCGTACGAGCGGTGCTCGAAGGTCGACAGCACCGCCACCTTGACGTCCTTGCCGCTCAGGCGCCGGTCGGTCACGCGCGTCCACAGGATGGGGTGCATCTCGGCCATGTTCGAGCCCCACAGCACGAACGCGTCGGCGGCCTCGATGTCGTCGTAGCAGCCCATCGGCTCGTCGGCGCCGAAGGTGCGCATGAAGCCCACCGCGGCCGAGGCCATGCAATGGCGTGCGTTCGGGTCCAGGTTGTTGCTGCGAAAGCCGGCCTTCATCAGCTTCAGCGCGGCATAGCCTTCCCACACCGTCCACTGGCCGGAGCCGAACATGCCGACGGCGGTGGGGCCCTTGTCCTTCAGCACGCGCTTGAACTGCGCGGCCATCTCGTCGAAGGCCTGGTCCCACGTGACGTGCTCGAACTCGCCCTCCTTCGCGTAGCGGCCGTTCTTCATGCGCATCAGCGGGCGCGTCAGGCGGTCCTGGCCGTACATGATCTTGGACAGGAAGTAGCCCTTGACGCAGTTCAGGCCCTTGTTGACCTCGGCCTCGATGTCGCCGTGCGTCGCGACCACGCGGTTGTCCTTGACGGCGACGGTGACGCCGCAGCCGGTGCCGCAGAAGCGGCACGGCGCCTTGGACCATTTCAGCTCACGGTCGTCGGCGGGTCCGTCGGCCAGTCCGGGCAATGGCAGGCCGGCGACCGCAGCGGCGCTCGCCGCCGCGGTCTGCCGGATGAAGTCCCTGCGGGCGATCGGCATCGGGAATCTCCTCGTTCATCGAATCCAGGGTGTCGGCGTGCTGGTAGACCAGCGCGGCCGACAGCACGCCGTCGGTGCGCTGGATCTGCTGCACCAGCGCGACCATCGGCACGGCGCCGTCGGCTTCCAGCGTGACGACCAGCTTGCCGTTGTCGCCCACCGCGTGGACGATGGCGCCGGGCAGCGCCGACAGCACGCCCGCCAGCGCAGGCGCGCGGCGCGGCGTCGAGTAGACGACCAGGCTCGCGATGTGCAGTTCGGGGGTGGGTTGCACGTTCAGCTGCCCGGCGGGCCGGCGAACATCTGGTAGACCCACACCAGGAAGCCGTAGCCGCCGACGATGGCGACGGCCAGCACCGGCGCGATGACCGCGAGCGACAGCAGCAGCACGGTGCGCTCCTGCGTCTTGCTGGGGACGTCCGACGGCTCGGCCATGTGGTTCTCCCTGCGGCCGGCTGCTGCCGGTCCGATGTTGGGCCTGGGTGTACTGCCGGCGAATCGGCGTGTCAATGGCATGGGCGCGAGGGTAGGGGGACGCGGCCGGCGGCGGGTTGACGGATGTCAAGGCATCGCTGCGCGGGATCGGCCTCGTCGCTACCATCGGCGGTCTTCCCACCCTGGACCTGCCCCATGGATTTCGCCAGCTGGCTCGGCTTCCTGTTCGTCGCGCTGTTCGTCACTTTCACGCCCGGCCCGGCGGTGCTGCTGGCGGTGTCCAACTCGATCAGCGTGGGCCCGGCGCGCGCGATGATCAGCTCGACGGGCAATGCGGTCGGGCTGTTGATCGTGTCGGCCGCGGCCACCGCGGGGCTGGGCGTCGTGCTGCAGACCTCGGCGATGGCCTTCCTGGGGCTCAAGCTGCTGGGCGCGGGCTACCTGGTCTACCTGGGCGTGCGGCAATGGCGCCACGGCGGCGCGCTGTTCGCCGACCCTTCCGGCCCCCAGGCACGGGCCGGCACGCCGGCATGGCGGCTGTTCGGCAACGGCCTGACGGTGGCGCTGACCAACCCGAAGGCGATCCTGTTCTTCACCGCGCTGTTCCCGCAGTTCATGAAGGGCGGCGAGGGCGCGATGGAGCAGTTCGCGCTGCTCACCGTCACCTTCGCCGGCTGCGCCGTGGTGGCGCACGCCTTCTACGTGCTGCTCGCGCGCAGCGTGAAGGGCCGGCTGGCCGACCCGCGCCGCGCGCGCCTGCTGAACCGCGTGTTCGGCGGCAGCTTCGTCGTGCTCGGCGTCAGCCTGCTCGGGCTGCGCAGCAAGGCGGCCTGAACGGGACGCAGGCGGTCGATTCCTACAGGTCGGCCGGGCCTGCGCTGATGGTGCGCGGCGGGCCCGCGGGCGAACCTTGGCGTCACGCCGCCGGCATGTCGCGGGCGGCATCGCGTTGAAGGAGTTCCCCCATGAGCGGCAATCCCGTCATTTCTTCCGACAAGGTCGAAGGCACCACCGTCTACAGCGCCAACGGCGACAAGCTGGGCTCGATCGACGACCTGATCATCGACAAGCGCTCGGGCCTGGTGCGCTACGCGGCGCTGGAGTTCGGCGGCTTCCTGGGCGTCGGCACCGACCGCTATCCGGTGCCGTGGGCCATGCTGAAGTACGACACCAACCTCGACGGCTACGTGGTGCCGCTGAAGGAGTCGCAGCTGGAGCAGGCGCCGCGCTATCCCGCCGGCAACGACCCCACCTACGACGACAGCTACGGCCGCCGCGTGTACGACTACTACGGGGTGGGCTGGTAGTAAGGCCCGGTCATCCCCGGGCGAGCACGACGTGCAGCGCCTTCGGCGTGCCGACGTGCTCGACGCAGCGGAAGCCCTGCGCCGTCAGGTCGATGCCAGGCAGCAGGGCTTCGCCGCGCCCGAGCAGGATCGGCGAGACCGCCAGGTGCATCTCGTCGATCAGGCCGGCCTGCAGGTATTGCCGCACCGTGGCGACGCCGCCGCCGACGCGCACGTCGCGGCCGTTGGCGGCTTGGCGTGCCCGTTCCAGTGCTTCGTGGATGCCACCGGTGACGAAGTGGAAGGTCGTGCCGCCCTTCATCTCGATCGGGGCGCGCGCGTGGTGCGTCAGCACGAAGGTGGGCACGTGGTACGGCGGCTCGTCGCCCCACCAGCCTTTCCAGGTGTCGTCCGGCCAGGACCCGCGCACCGGGCCGAACATGTTGCGGCCGAGGATCCAGGCGCCCACGTTGTCGAAGCTGCGCTTGGCGAAAGCGTCGTCGACGTCGGCCTGGCCGCCGCCCGCGCCGGTCATCGCACGGAACACGGTGGTGTCGAAGAACCATTCGTGCAGCTGCTCGCCGCCGACGCCGAGCGGGCTCTGCAGGCTCTGGTCCGGGCCGGCACCGAAGCCGTCCAGCGATACCGAGAAGGCGGCTACCTTGAGTTTGGACATGTCATCTCCTGGGTGTTTGTGCTCGTACGACGAACGAGGCCGGGCGGAATCGACAGCGTAGCCCGGATGCCCATCCGGGGTTCGTCCGACACAGCCCGGATGGGCATCCGGGCTACGGATACTCGACCTCGTGCGCCTCCCACGGCATCGGCACCTCCCAACGGTGCAGCATCCGCGCCAGGTCCTTGTTCGACAGCGTCGTGTCGCGCCGCTGGTTGCGCGAGAACACCACCGCCTCCGGGGCTTCCATGTACACCAGCCGCACCTGGGCGTCGTAGGCGTACAGCAGGTCCAGCGTCTTGCCGCGCATGTCGTTCGACAGGTGCGTCGCGTTCCAGACGAACGGCGCCTTCTCGCGCAGCAGCGCCTTGGCCTTGTCGACCGCGTGGTGCGCCGCCTTGCCGTCGTTCTCGCCGTGCTTCAGGCCCAGCTCCGCCTTCGCATCGTCGAACGACACCACCGGCAGGCCCTTGGCGTTGCGGCCCACCCAGGTGTCCTTGCCCGAGGCCGGCAGCCCGCACATCACGATGACCTCGCTGCCCGGCGCCTGGTGGATCGGGTACGCCGGGTCGATCGCCATGCCGCGCGCGTACATCAGCCGCGTGTGCGCGTCGGCCGCCGGCCAGGGCCGGTCCCAGCAGCCCTGCTCGCGCGCGAACTCGCCGAACAGCGCGATGTCGGCCAGGTGCCCGGCCTGGTCCTCGCAATGGCGTCCCACCATGTCGGCCCGCGCCACGCAGGCGAGCTCGGACACGTCCAGCTCCCACGACAGGCGCCGCACGATGTATTCGGGCGTCTCGCCGCGGCGGCTCGTGAACGCGAAGAACGGCACCTGGTGCACGGCGATGATGCGGCACACCGCTTCGCGCAGTGCGAACGGGGCGCCGGCGCGCCACAGCAGCGCGCGCACGTCGACCGAACCGCGCCGCGAATGGCCCGGCTGGCCGACCGCGCCAGTCAACGGGTCGATCACCGTGGTCTCGGGCTTGGCGATGTCGTGCAGCAGCGCAGCCACGAACATCACCTGCCGGCGCTCGCGCGGCGTTGCCTGCCAGTCCGCGTCGGCCAGCAAGGCATCCAGCACCATGCGGGTGTGCAGGCCGACGTTGCCCTCGGCATGGTGCCGCGGGTCTTGCGGCGTTTGCTCCAGCGCGATGAGCCCCGGCACCAGCTCGCACAGCTGTGCCCAGTCCGCCCTGCCGCCCGGCTCGGGGACCTGGGCGGTCAATTGCTTCCAGTCCATGGTCAGTCTCCGTCGAACGGCTCGGGGCGGAAGGCCTTCAGCTCCGCGAGCGAGGTGATCGTCTTCAGGCCGAGTTCGTGCCAGCCGAGCGTTGGCGCCGGTGCATACAGGTCGACGCCGTCGGCCAGCAGGTTGGGCAGCATCGGCCGCTGCAGGTGGTGCGAGCCCGAGTCAAGGATGGTCTGCAGGAAGTCGGGGCGCACGAACTTGTAGCGTGCCTCGACGAAGTCCTCGTTCTCGACCTTCAGGTACAGGCCCTCGGCGGCATCGCTGCCGTTGGTCTGCTTCCACGTCAAGGCGAGCGGCAGGCCTTCGCGCTGCACGTGGCGCTCGAAGTTCGCCCGCCACGCGCGGCTCTTGGCCAGCGACCGGCCGACCAGCTTGCGCAGCTGCTTCGGGTCGGTCGGCATCGGGCCGGCATACAGCACCGGCACCGACACCACCGGCAGCCCGGCCAGCATCTCGTGCCGACGCTTCGTCGACAGGAAGCGGCCGTCGACGCGGTCGAACAGGTCGAACTCGAGCAGCAGGTGCGGCAACCGGTCGTACCAGACCGAGTGCTTGGCGTGCATGGCCTCGCCATACATCAGCCAGCGATCCTCGAAGGCCTGCAGCAGGCGGCCGGCATGCGCCTGCGCCCAGGGCTTGAGCCAGTTGAACTGGCGCTCGCTGCTGCCGCCGCTCAGGTAGTGGCCGCGCGACTGCAGCAGCAGTTCGCCGCCATCGGTGAACGACAGGCCGCAGTTGGCGCCGTCGAGCTTCTCTTCGATCACGACGAAGCGGCCGGCCAGCGCCGCGAGCGGCATCTGGTCGGCGTCGTCGTCACCGTCCTGCAGGCGGCTGCCTTCCAGGTGCGCGGTGCGCGGGTATTTGGTGATGTCCAGCGAGTGGAGGTTCATCGTCGTCTCCGAGGGTTCAAGGGAATGAACCGACGACGGCGGGTGCCGGGCGGGCGCGCACGCGGGCGCCTCGCGGATCGGGCGGGTCGTCGGTCAGGCGGTGACGAAGGCGCGGGGCACGTTGAACTCCAGGGCCGGGCAGGCGTGGGTTGGAAAGGGCGGGATCATAGCCGCAGATTGGCGTTGAGCGCTATGCTCGGCCAACGCAGGAGAGCGCATGCCTTGCACCGACCATCCCACCGTCGACGTCTTGCTGACGACGACCGAGGCTGCTGCCAGGCTCGAGGCGAGCCGCCCGTATGTCTCCATGCTCTGCAACGCAGGCAAGCTTGGCGACATCGTGATGACCGAACGAGGGCATCGTCGCATCCGGTCGTCTGCCGTCCAGGCCTACCTGGAGAGTCGCGGGAAGCCGCACGAAGGCGCCGTGTCGCCGCGACAGGCCGGTGTCGAAGCCGGCCTGTATGCCCATCCCGATGGGCACTGCGTGAACGTGGTCCGTGAGGCCGGGACGCCCAAGCCGGCGAAGCAGGCTACGCCTGCAAAGGCCGTTCGCAAGTCTCGTTCGTGAAGCTCCCGGCAAGCAGCGCGCAGCCCCGAGGCGACAATCGATAGCCGATGGCCAGGCTCTCGAGGCGGCTGAGCAACTGCTCGCGCTCGTCGGCGTCACCGCCGGCCTGTGAGCCCAGTTGCTGCCGGGGCTCGGACCCGGACAGACACAGGCGGATGCGGTACAGCGTGCCGTCGCGGCGCGAGCGAAGCGCTTCGAGCAGCTTCGCCAATGACGAGGAGCCCGCAGCCATCCGGAGGTGGCTGCCATCGTCGCTGTCGGCAATGTCCGGGCTACAGACCGGCGGCCGTCAACGACGCGCCGAACTCCGCCGGCGGCTGGAAGCCGATCACCCGCGTGCCCGGCCGCTCGCGCCCACCCGCATCGAAGAACACGATGCCCGGCGGGCCGAACAGGCCGAAGCGCTTCAGCAGGGCCCGGTCATCCGCGCTGTTGGCCGTCACGTCGGCCTGCAGCAGCAGGGCCGGCGCGAGCCGTGCCTGCACCGGCGGTTCGCTGAAGGTCCGGTGCTCCATCTCCTTGCAGGCGGTGCACCAGTCGGCCTGGAAATCCAGCATCACTGGCCGGCCTGCGGCGGCACCCAATGCCGCATCGAGTTCGGCGACGCTGCGCACGCGGCGGAAGGCCGGCGTGGCCGCGGCCTCGCTGCGCGCGGTGCCCGCCGTGAAGCCCGCCAGCGGCTGCAGCAGGTCGCTGCCGCCGGCCAGCGCGCCCACCAGTTGCGACAGGCCGACGACGCCCAGCACCAGCGCCAGGCCCTGGCTCAGGCGCCGCGCCCGCGCGCTCGCGCCGAACAGCGTGGCGGCGCCCACCAGCAGCGTGGCGCCGACGATGCCCATCACCACCGGCCCCGGCAACACCGGCGACACGATCCACAGCGCCACCGCGAGCAGCAGCACGCCGAACAGGTGCTTGACACCTTCCATCCAGGCACCGGTGCGCGGCAGCAGCGAGCCGGCCGACACGCCCACCAGCAGCAAGGGCACGCTCATGCCGGCGGCGAGGCTGAACAGCGCCAGCCCGCCGATCAACACGTCGCGCGACTGGCTGATGAAGACCAGCGCGCCCGCCAGCGGCGCCGCGACGCACGGCCCGACGATCAGCGCCGACAGCCCGCCCATCGCGAACACGCCGGCATGCTGCCCGCCGCGCAGGCGGCCGGCACCGGCGTTCAGCCGCTCCTGGATCGCGCTCGGCATCTGCAGTTCGTAGACACCGAACATCGACAGCGACAGCCCTGCCAGCAGCAGCGCGAACGCGCCGAGCACCCAGGCGTTCTGCAATGCGGCGGCCAGCCCTTCGCCGGCCAATCCGGCCGCGACACCCAGCGCCGTGTAGACCAGCGCCATGCCGAGCGAATACGCCAGTGCGAGGCCGAAGCCGCGCGCACGCGACACCGGGCCGGACGAGCCGACGATGATCGACGACAGGATCGGCACCATCGGCAGCACGCAGGGCGTGAACGACAACAGCAGGCCGGCGACCAGGAAGACGCCGGACACCGTCAGCAGGCTGCCCGAGCGCAGCGCCGATTCGACCTGCCCGCCCGCTGTCCCGGCCGCTGTCCCGGCCGAGGCGAGGGCCGGGGCGGCGACCGCCGGCGTTGCCACGGCCACCGGCAGGCCCTCCGGCAGCCAGGCCACGTCGGCCAGCGCGCCATCCTTCACATGCGCCGTGATGCCGGCGACCTGAGGCGGATAGCACAGGCCCTTGTCGGCGCATCCCTGGTAGCTCAGTTGCAGCGCAACCTCGCCCGTGGCACCGCGCAGCGGCAACTGCAGCGCCACCGTGCCGCGCAGCACCTCGACGGTCTTGCCGAACCCCGCGTCGAACTCCGGCGTGCCGTGGGGCAGCACCGGCTCGCCCAGCGGCGAACCGGTGGCCGCGATGCGGTCGCGGTACAGGTGGTAGCCCGGCGCGATGTCGAACTGCACCTCGAGGGTCTGCGCATCCCGCACGCGGGCCGTCCCGCGGAAGGCCTGCGCCGGGTCGAGGAAGTCGTCCGCCGCGAAGACCGGGCCGGCGCACAGCGCGATGCAGGCGGCGAGCAGCAACCGTGCCCTCATGACCCGCACCCGATCCGGCTGGTGTGCAGCGCGATGTCGTCGAGCCACACGGTGTTGGCCGTGCCGCCATACGACTCCCAGCCGAGCTTCAGGTCGGTGACCTTCGGCTTCCACGCCGGGCGGCTGCCCAGCCATGCGGCATCGACGTCGGGCGTGGCCGTCGTGTCCAGCTGCAGGCCGGTGACGGCCGTGCCGTCGACCCAGGTCTGCATCGTGCCCATCGCGGCATCGAGGGCGAACTCGACGCAGGTCCAGGTGGCGGCCGGCAGCTTCGCGCTCAGCGAGATGCCGGTGGGGCTGAGCGACGGCAGCGTCGCATCGTCCTTCGATCGGTTCCACATCAGGATGCCGCTCTGGCCGCCCATGCGCAGGTCCTGCGCATTGGAGTCGCTCGACTCGATCGCGTCGTGCAGCGACATGAAGGTCACGTGCGGGTCGCCCAGCGGCTGCGCGAGCCGGATGAAGTAGCGCCCGTAGACCACCGAGCCCATGCTGGCCGGCTTGGTGTTGATGATGAAGGCATGGCCGCAGTAGCTGCTGCCCGGGTCGATGCGCACCGATTGCTTGCCGCTGTGCGACACCGCGCTGTCGATGGTCGCCTTGCCGCTGCCGTCGAAACAGTTCGGGCCGCCGACGGACCAGCGCGCGGTGTCGGGCGCGGCACCGGCCGAGGCCGACTCGAAGTCGTCGCACAGCGCCATGTCGGTGCAGGCCAGCGTGGCCGGAGCGGGGGCCGGGGCGGGCGCCGGTGCCGGCGTGGGCACGGGCGCCGGAGCTGGCGTCGGTGCCGGTGCAGGCGTGGGGGCCGGCGCGGGAGCAGGGGCTGGCGTCGGTGCCGGGGCTGGCGCAGGCGCAGGAGTCGGCGCGGGCGCGGGCGCAGGGGCCGGCGACGGTGATGGCGATGGGGCCGGCACCGGCGCGGGTGAAGGCGCGGGGGCCGGTGCCGGCGACGGTGTCGCGCCGTTCACCGGCCCGAGCGCGGACCCGTTGCTGCCTTCGCCGTTCCAGTTCGTTTCCTGCGAATTGCCACCGCAGGCACTCACCAGCGCGGCCACCGCGATGAACAACGGGCCCAGGCCCGCGCCAGATCTCATGGCTTGACCGTCAGCTTGCCGGCGCCGGCCTGCGCCTGCACCGCCGCCTTCACCGAGGCCGCCGGCAGCAGCGCGCTGCGGCTGTACGGCACGGTCCAGCCCACGTCGCCCGAGAAGCTGCACTGCGACAGGTTCAGCGCCGCGCCGTTCACCAGCGAGCCGGTGTCGGTGATCGCGCCGGTCTTGCTCGACGAGCCCGGGTTCTTCAGCACGCTGGTGCAGCCGTTGGCGCCCTGGATCTCGAACACGTTCGCCTCCGAGATGACCTTGGCCAGGTAGGCCACGCCGATGCTGTAGCCGTGCGGATAGGCCGCGTCCGCCTTGCTGCCCTGGTACAGGTTGTTGTAGACGTGCACCTTGCCGAAACGCACGCGCGGCGCGCGCTCGGTGATGTTCGTGAACAGGTTGTTGTGGAAGGTCACGGTCAGGTGGCCGTTGTCCGAGGTGGTGCTGTCCGACGAACCGATCAGGTTGTTCTTGTCGTGCTGGGCGAAGACGTTGTGCGACACGGTCACGTAGTCGGAGCCGTTCTTCACGTCCAGCGCGCCGTCATGGCATTGCTTGCGCTTGCCGTTGACGACCGGCAGCAGGTCGTCGGTCACCGGCGCGTCGGTGAAGGTGTTGTGGTCGATCCACACGTGGGTCGAGTCGTCGACCGTGATGCCGTCGAACTCCGAGTTCCAGTTGCCGGAGTCGCCGTCGTTCGGGTCCCACACCGGCGACACGTCGCAGGGGTCGACGATGGTCAGGTTGCGCACGATCACGTTGTCGGCGCCGTTGATCTTGATTGCCGCGTTGACCAGGCCCGCACCCGTGCCGACGCCGATCAGCGTCGTGTTGCTGCCCAGCTTCAGCGAACCGCGCGTCGACTGGTCCGAGGTGCTCTTGAACGCACCGCCGTTGTCGGCCGCGGCCATGTCGATGCGGCCGCTCACCTTGATGATCTTCGGCGTGTCGCCGCCGGCCTTGATGGCGGCGCGCAGTTCGGTCGCGGTGTCGACCTTGTAGATCGCCGAGGCCGCCGCGGCCGAACCGCCGCGCGTGCCGCCGGACTGGCTGGCCCAGCCGGTGGCCGGGGCGATGTCGGTGCTGGCGTCGGCCGACGGTGCAGGGGCCGGCGCGGGAGCGGGGGCCGGAGCGGGTGCAGGCGCCGGGGCGGGGCTCGGTGCTGGTGCCGGTGCCGGTGCTGGTGCTGGTGCAGGCGAAGGTGCGGGCGCCGGAGCCGGCGCGGCGACCGGGCCGACCGCGCACTTCTTCGTCTTGCCGGGATACGGGTCGGCACCGAAGGTCGCGGTGGTGCAGGCGATGTTGCCCGACAAGGTCTTCGTCACCCACTGGTTCTTGATGCCGAACGACACCAGGCGCTTGCTGCTGCCGGCCTTGCAGTTCTCGCCTTCATCGGCGCACTTCGAGTAGCCCGACGGCCAGTCGGCAGCCAGGGCCGGTGCGGCGGCGCCGGCAAGGAGAGCGGCGGCGGCCAGGGCGGCCGCGCGGGGGCGGGTGGTGAGGATCATGGGCGTTCTCCGGGGTTCTGTAGATTTATTGAATGGCGGGATAGGCATTGCGCAGCAGCATCAGGAACTGGTCGTGGAACCATTGCCCGGCATGGGGCGCGCCGCTCAATGCATCGACGTTGCCTGAGCCGCACATCGCGTCGAAGCGCTTGCCTTCGGCGTTCGGCGTGGTGGCCGTGCTGTCGCTGGTGCCGTCGGACGCGCCGGGCGGCTTCACGAACACGAAGGCGTCCAGGTAGGGCCGCGTCGCATCGGGCTTGGCGCGCGGGCGCTCGCCGACGCCGGTGTCCTTCACGTTGCACCAGTTGCCGCGGTGGGCGCGGCGGTCGATGCGCATGTCGTCCACGTCGGCCGCCGCAGCCTGGGGCCGCTTCGCGCCGCCCCAGCCGTTGCGCGAGGTGTCGATCACGAACGACAGCGTGTCGGGGAAGCCGGCGGCCACGAACTCGCTGCGCAGCTTGTCGACGTAGCTCAGCTCGTCGACCATGCGGTTCCATTCGTAGAACTGCGTCGTGCCGCCGGTGCCGACGATGTTGTCGGTCCCGTCGAAGAACGGCTCGTCCAGCGGCGTGTAGTTGGCGGTGTTGCTCGCGAAGCCGCGGATGATGCCCAGGCTGCCACCGGGCGTCGCGCCCTTCACCAGCGTCTTGAAGCCGTCGATCGCCTTCGCACGGTTGTTGTCCCAGCCGAGCCAGCCGGAGTGCGCGATGTCGAGGTACATGTAGACGTTCTTCAGCGTCGACAGCTTGTTCAGCGTGTAGCGGATGCCGTCGACGTAGACGCCCTTCTGGTTGACCGAATCGCACACCGTCTTGCCGATGCCGACGTTGGTCAGCATGTTCGGGTACGAGTCCGGCTCGATCACCGTGACGATGCGCAGGCCGGCATAGGCCGGGCGCGCGACGATCTCGGCGATGCGGTCGATGTACTGCGTCTTGTACTTCGCCAGGCCGTCGTTGGCCGAGCTGAGCTCGCCGTTGGACGCGAGCGCGGCGCAGTCGCGGTCCGGCAGGTCGTAGACCACCAGCAGGATCGCCATCGGCTTGAGCGTGCCGCCGCTTTGCGCCTTCTGCTGCGCGACGGCGGCGTCGAGGTGATCCACCAGGCCCATCGCGCCACCCGTGGCCTTGGCCCCGTCGATGGCGGCGATGCGGTCCAGCCACACCGCGGTCGGGAACCTGGCCGCCGCCTTCACCAGCGCGGTGTCGGTGGCCGATGCGTTCACGCGGGCCAGCGATTGCGAGACCTGGCTGCCGTAGTCGGGGTCCAGGTAGAACAGCGCATCGGCGAACGGGTTGCCGGCGGTGATCAGGCCCGTGGACGGGGCGGGGGCAGGTGCCGGCGCGGGCGCGGGCGAAGGTGCCGGCGCGGGTGTGGGTGCCGGTGTAGGTGTGGGGGCCGGTGCGGGTGACGGTGCCGGCGACGGTGCAGGGGCCGGCGAAGGCGATGGCGAAGGTGCCGGCGCAGGGGAAGGTGCCGGTGCCGGTGCGGGGGCTGGCGACGGGGACGGGGATGGCGCCGGTGCCGGGGCCGGTGTCCCGGAAGGTGCGGGCGCCGTGCTCGTCGGCGGCGGTGCCGGATCGTTGCCGTCGTTGCCGCCGCAGGCGGCCAGCACGAGCGAGAACAGCAGGCCGATGCCGGCGTGCATGCGCCGGTGCGTGTGGATCTTCATGGTGGAACTCCCTGGGTGTTGTGGTTGTGGACGCGTGGGGTCACTGCAGGTAGGGTTTGAGCACGGCCATCTGCGGCTTGTCGGTGCTGCCCGCGGGCTCGATCGAATACATGTAGCTGCCCCACCACGGCCCGGCCGCCCACCAGACCCAGCCGGCCCAGACGTCGGCGTTGGCCTTCAGGTGGTCAAGCGCGCCCGCGACGGCCTGGTTGCAGGTGTCGTTCGCGCCGGCGCCGATCTCGCCGAGCACGGCGCGGTAGCCGTTGCTGCGCGCCCACGCGGTGAAATCCTTCAGGCGCTCGGCGCCGATGGTGGCGCTGCTGCACTCGGCATGCGTGCCGGACGAATCGCTGTCGAGGTACTGGTGCACCTCGAACACCATGTTCTTCCCCGGGTCGACGATGCCCTTCATCACGCTGCCGTTGGCGCTGCCGTACCAGGTCTGCAGCCAGCTGTGCGCGCCGGTCCAGGCATTGCCCGGCACGGTGACGACGTTGCTCGCGCCGGTGCTGCGGATCGCCGCCAGCGCGGCGTTGGCCGCGGCGAGCCACTGCTCGGTCGCGATGTCGTGCGGCTCGTTCATCAGCCCGAAGGCGACGTTCGGGTTGCCCTTGAACTGCGTGGCCAGGCGCGACCAGAAGTCGGCGAAGGCGGCGTTCGGCACCTGGCTCGAACCGACCAGGTTGCCGCGGTAGCGGGCGTAGTTGTGCGGGTCGATCAGCACGGTGACGCCGGTGGCGGTGACCTGCTCGACGAAGCCGGCCAGGCGCGACAGCTCGGTGGCGTCGAAGGGCTGGTTCAGCGCCGGCTGCAGGCGTTCCCACAGGAAGGGCAGGCGCACCGCGTTCATGCCCTTGGACTTGAAGTAGCCCGCGCTCGATGCGGACGGGTAGACGTAGTCGCTGTTGTAGGTGCCGGGCAGGTTGCCGGGCGCGAACTCGGCGCTCGCGAGGCTCACCGCGCGCCACGACAAGGTGGCGGCCGAGGGCGCGGGGGCCGGGGCCGGCGAAGGGCTGGGTGATGGGGCAGGGGCAGGGGCAGGGGCCGGGGCCGGGGCCGGGGCAGGGGCAGGGGCAGGGGCCGGTGCCGGTGCCGGTGCCGGTGCTGGTGCTGGTGCTGGTGCTGGCGAGGGAGCCGGCGCTGGCGAGGGTGCCGGTGCGGGAGCCGGGGCAGGCGAAGGCGCGGGCGCAGGCGACGGCGTGCCGCCCCCCGTCGGCGCGGGCGCCGGTGCGTCATTGCCGCTGCCGCCGCCGCAGGCAGCCAGCAGCAGCAAGGCGCTCAAGGCGACCCGCCGGGCGCGGAAGAGGGTGTCGTTCATCGGGGAGTCCTTCAGAAGGTGGTCGCGAGACCCCACTGCACGATCGTCGCGTCGAAGGTGTCGATGCCGGGCGAGCCCTTGCCGCCGACGCGCCAGGCCGAGCGCTGCTGGTAGCGTTCGAGCTTCAGGTCGGTGGTCCAGGTGCCCAGGCGCAGTTCCAGCTTCAGCCCGACGGTGACGCCGCCGAAGGCCGACAGCCGCTGGTCGGCCGACGAGAACTCGGGGTTGCCGGCCGGGCCGGGGTACACCGCGGTGTCCGGCACCGGGTCGTAGTAGAACTCCGCCGCGCTCTGCGTGTAGTAGCGCAGCGACGGCGTCACCGAGAACATCGCCGACACCGGCTGCACCCATGCGGCTTCCAGCGTGTGGGCATGGATGCCGTAGCTGTCGCTGTAGAAGCGGTAGCTGCTGCGCAGCGAGGCCGACAGCGATTCGAAGTGGTGGTTCCAGCGCAGCATCGCGATGTCGGCATCGCGCGAGCGCGGGCGGTGGTCGTAGAGCTTGTACGGGTCGTCGAAGTAGCCCCGGCCGGTCGAGTAGGTCAGGCCGAACTGCGCGATGTCGTACGGCGACAGCGCCTGCGTGAAGCCCAGCGTCGCCTCGATGGTGCGCTTGCGCTCGCCGATGACGATCTGGTTGACCGGGTCGATGGTGTCGCGCGTGACGCCGAGGCCGACGTTGAAGGTGGTGTTCTTGTCCTCGGTGGCCCAGCGGCCTTCCAGCGACAGCGCGTTCGACTTGTAGTCGTTCTCGCTCGAGTGGGCCGCGCCGAGCGCGATCGCGCCGCGCTCGAGGTAGCGCGTGAGCTTCAGGTCGCCGGCCGTGCGCTTGTCCTCCATGCCGGGCGAGCGCGATGCGCCGGATACGTCGCTGTAGTAGCGCGGCGTTGCGCCCGACACGTCGTCGGTGACGGCCGAGCCTTCGACCGACCAGCGGCCCATCGGCACCAGCAGGTACAGCGACGGCGCCTTGACGGTGATGCGGTTGAAGCGGCTGCCTTCGCTGCCGTCGTAGAACGGGTAGCGGGTGTCGACCGCCTGGCTGTCCTTGTACTGCAGGTACTTGAAGGCGAGCAGGCCGTGCTCGGGCGGCTCCTCGGCACGCGCCGGTGCGCAGGCCAGCACGCCGGGCAGCGCGAAGGCGGCCAGCGTGACGCTGCCCCACTTGCGGTCAGTTGCAGCCACAGCCACCTCCGCCGACGCCGGCGCCGCCGGAGGCCGCTTCCTTGCTGTTCAGGATGTGCAGGTCGAAGCGCTGTTCGAGCGCGTCGCCGCCCAGGGTCATCTCGGGCTTGGCGAGCAGGCCCTTCTCCCAGGGTTGCGGGGGCTGGATGCCGGCGCAGCCGGTCAGGGTGGCGGCGAGCAGGAGCCAGGCGCCGCAGGTTCGGTGGGTCATCGGGAATGTCATTTCAGGGCGGTGGCGATGGCTTCTTCCAGCTGCTTGCGCTCGTCCTCACGGAAGCCCGCATGCACCTGGATCACCTTGCCGTCCGCGCCGATCAGCAGCGAGGTCGGCATGCCCTTGACCGCATAGCGGCGCGGCGTGTCGCCCTGCGCATCGAAGGCCAGCACGAAGCTCGCCGGCACCTCGGCCAGGAACTTGTCCGCATCGGCCCGCTTCGCATCCAGGTTCACGCCCACCACCTGCAGGCCCTTCGCGCCGTACTTCGCCTGCATCTCGTTCATCCACGGGAACGACTGCCGGCACGGCCCGCACCACGAGGCCCAGAAGTCGAGGTACACCACCTTGCCCTTGTAGGCCGACAGGTTCACCGGCCCGCGCGCGCCGGCGAGCGAGAACTCGGGCGCCGGGGCGCCGGCTTCCAGGGCCGCGGCCGGCAGGCTGATCAACAACGCCAACGTGAGGGCGCACAAGCGGTTCATGTCGAGGATTCCTTCGAGGAAGTGAAAAGAGAGATTCGTCGTTGCCGCGCCAGCGCGCCGATGGCCAGCACCAGCAGCGCCAGCCAGCGCGCATCGAGCGCACCGGCGCCTTCATTGGTCGAGGTGGTTTCGGCCTGCGCCGACAGCTGCGCCTCGGTGACCTGGCCGGTCGCCGACGTCACCTTCAGCGTGCCGGTCATCGCGCCGCCGGTGCCGGGCGCGAACACCACCGTCACGGTGCACGACGCACCGGCGGCCAGCGTCCACGGCACGCCGGGGCAGGCGTCGGTCGCGCGGCCCGATTCGACGATGAAGCGCGCGGTGGTCGTCACCGAGGCGATCGTGGCGGCCGTGGCCGAGCTGTTGGAGATGCGCACCGTCAGCGGTTCGCTGCGCCCGCCGGTGCGCACCGCCAGCGAGCGGTAGTCGAGCAGCGCCGGCGCGACCGCCAGCGTGCCGGTGGCCGGCGGCGTCGTGCCACCGCCTCCACCGCCGTTGTCCGGTGGCGTCGTGCCCCCGCCACCCCCGGTCGAGCCCGACACCCCGCTGCCGCTGAGCGCGACGTCCGGCGGGTTGCTGCCGCTGGTTGCGACCAGCAGCACCGCGCTGCGCGCGCCCGCGCCATCGGGCACGAAGCTGACCACCACGGTGCAGCTCGCGCCCACCGCCAGGCTGATGCCGCCCAGGCAGGTGCCGCCGCCGACCGAGAACGCGTCGGCCTGCGCGCCCGAGGTGCCGATGGCCGACACCGTCGCGCTGCCCGGCCCGTTGTTGACCAGCGTCAGCGGCGCGCCGGTCGCCGTCTTGCCGACCTCGGTCGCGGCGAAGGCCAGCGCGTTGGTGCCGCCCTGCCACGCCAGCACCGGCAGCGTCGCGCTGGAGCCGAGCCCGGTCAGCACCACGCTGTTCGGCGAGCTGAAGGCGTTCGACGTGATGACCACCGTCTCCGACGCGTTCTCGGACGCCGGTGCATACGTCACCGAGAGCTTGCAGCCGTCGCCCGGTGCGAGGCTGGCGGCGCAGTCGTGGCTGGCCTTGAACTCGGCCGAACTGCTCTGGATGCCGTTGATCAGCAGCGCCGCGCTGCCGGTGTTGGACAGCGTCACCGAACGCGCGATCGACGTCGTGCCCATCGACACGAGGCCGAAGCCGATGGCCGGCTGCGACAGCGTCAGCTCCGGGGCCGGCAACGCGATGCCGACGCCCCCGACCGACAGCGTCGCGGTGCCGCCCGGCGCATTGCTCGCGATCGACACGCTGGCCGAGCGCGGGCCGAGTGCCGCCGGCTTCAGTGCGACGGTGACGCTGCAGCTCGCGGCCGGTGCCACGGTTGCCCCCGCGCTGCAGGTGCCGCCCAGCACGATGTCGGCCGCGTTGGTGCCGCTTGCGCTCACCTGGCCGATCTTCAGGTCCGCCTGGCCGTTGTTCGTGACGGTCGCGGTGCGCGCGGCGCCGGTCGTCGCGAGGCCTTGCGCGCCCAGGTCGAGTGCGAGCGTGTCGAGCGCCAGGCCCGGCTGCGCCGTCGCATTGCCCTGGCCGGTCAGCGACACCGCCGCGGTGCCGCCCGCGCTGTGCGCGATCGCAAGGCTCGCCGTGCGCGCTCCCGTTGCCGCCGGCGTGAAGCGCAGCTCGACGAAGCAGTTGCTGCCCGGCGCGACGCTGCTGCCGGCCTGGCAGGTCGAGGCCGTGCCGATCGCGAACTCGGCCGCCTGCGCCCCGCTGAGCGCCAGCGACGCGATCGTCAGCGGCGCGGTGCCGCTGTTGCCGAGCGTCACCCGCAGCGGCTCGGAGGTCGCGCCCACCGTCTGCGCGAAGGCCAGCGTGGTGGGCGACAGCGTCACCGACGGCGAGCTGTCGACGCCGGTGCCCGACAGCGACGCGCTGCTGCTGCCCGCGCTGCCGTTGTGGCCGACCGTCAGCGTGGCCGAGCGCGTGCCGGCCAGCGTCGGCGTGAACGTCAGGTTGACCGAGCACGCGGTGCCGGCCGCCAGCGTCGTGCCGACGGCGCAGGTGCCGCCGCTGACCGCGAAATCGCTGCCCTCGCTCAACGCGATGCTGCCGATCACGAGGGCCGCGCCGGCCCCGACCGCATTGCTGACCGACACCGTCTGCACGGCGCTGGTGCTGCGCAGCGGCTGGGACGTGAAAGTGAGGGCGGGCGGGCTCAGCGCCGGGGCCGGCATCGGCGTCACCGGCAGGTAGCTGGGCGTGCGCCCGAGCTGGCCGGCGATGTAGGCCGTCAGGTCGTTCAGCTGCGCGTCGCTCAGCTTGCCCTGCATGAAGGCCATCTGGCTGACGCTCGCGAGCGCGCCCTTGATGTTGGACGCGCTGGTGCCGTTGGCGATGCGGTTCAGCGGGTTGGCCGGCAGCGCGCCGTGGCAGGCGCTGGAGCTGCAGCTTTGCTTGCCCGCGACCAGCGCGGTCGTGAACAGCTGCTTGCCGTTGGCCGCGTCCTGCGCGAACGCCGGGGCCGCGCAGAGCGCCGAAAGGATGAGGAGGAGCCTGCGTGCCATCGCGTCAGGCCTTCATCCACGGCAGGTCCTGGCCGGCCACGGCCCAGATCGCGTCGGTGTGGTCGCCGTTGGCGCCGCGCACGTTCGGGTAGCCCCAGGCGGTGGTGTTGACGTCGCCGGTGCCCACGCCCATCGAGCGCAGCACCATGCCCATCCACTGCGTGTACAGCAGGCCCGAGTACCAGTGCGGGTCGGACGACCAGTTGAACGAGTTCAGGTCGCGGTAGTCCAGCGACTGCCCGGTCTTGAAGTAGCCGCCGGCATTGCCCAGGCTGATGATCGGGATGCAGCGGTTGTGGTGGTGGCCGGGGTTGCCGCCCGAGCCGAGCTCGAAGCCGCTCGCGATCAGCGACTTGTCGAACAGCGTCTGGCCGTCGGCCGCCTTCACCTGGTCGAGCTTGTTCGCGATGTCGAGCATGCTGCCCTCGAACTGCAGCTGCACCGCGGCGTTGAAGCCGGCCCGCTTGGCCGGGTCGTCCAGCGCGTGCGCATAGTCGTTGTGCCAGGCGTGCTCGGGCTCGGGGCCGAAGGTGTAGCTGGTGGGCCCGTTCACGTAGACCCGGCTGATGCCGGCCGAGAAGGCCGCGACGACGATGTCGTTCCACAGCAGCTCGCACTGCACCTGGCTGGCCGGCTGGCCGTAGAAGCCGGCCGCGGCCTCGAGCGCCGAGGTGTCGCTGGTCGGGCGCGGGAAGCTGCTGCTCACCGGTGTCTGCGCGAGCTTGCCTTCCACCTGGTTCAGCAGGTCAAGGTAGTTGCCGAGCCGCGCCTTGCAGTCGGCCGAGCACGCGGCGTCGGCCATCACCAGGTCGGCATGCTCCTTCACGCGGTCGACCAGCACCGTCTTGTCGGCCGGTGCCGGGGTGGTGGTGCCGCCGCCGGTCGTGTTCTTGAACAGCCGGTCGAACAGCTTGACGTTGCTCTCGGCGGTCGGCGTGGTCTGCACGGTGGCGGTGCCGGATTTCGACAGCGACACCAGGTTGCGCACGATCGCCGGCTGCAGCACCGGGGTCGGGTAGAAGCTGGCGGCGCCGGCCAGCACCTGGTCGATGGTCGGGCTGGTGGCGTCGCCGCCCAGCGTGCCGCCGCGGTTGTGGCCGCCGCTGACCGCGAAGTCGAGCCCGTTGATCACGTTCATGCGCGACAACATGCGGGCCGACAGCGCCGAGCTCTTCGCCTGCAGGATGTCGCTGATCACCGTCAGGTTGCCCGAGGCCTTGGCGGCCGCGGCCAGCTGCGCCTGGCGGATCGTGATGCCGCCGTAGCTTTGCGTCGCGGCCGGCGGCAGGTCGAGCAGCGGCCCGAAGAACTGGCTCTGGAACACGCCGTGCCAGGTGGTGGTGTGCACGAAGTAGCGCTCGGCCGAGGCGGCGGCCTCGGTGGCGGCGCGCGCCTCGCGCGGCAGCAGCGAGGGCAGCAGCGGCAGGGCCAGCACGGTGCCGCCGGCACCGAGCAGGAACTGGCGGCGGGACAAGCGGTTGAACGCAGGTTTCATTTCGCCCTCTGGATCGTGGTGAACTCGGTGCGCAGCGCGATCGATGCGAACAGGCTGCGCAGGTTGGCGCCATTGGCGGCCTGCACGCGCAGCGCCTCCATCAGCGCGCCGTCGGCGGCGCTCTCGGCGCGGCCGAAGCTGTAGCGCACGTAGTTGCGCGCGAAGCAGCGCTCGAACTGGCCGCTGTCGAGGATGTACTGCTGCGTCGCCGACGGCGAGCTGGTGGCGCGCGACGAGCCGTCGGCCAGGCGCACCAGCGCGGCGGTGTCGATCGGCTTCTCGCCCAGCAGCGCGCCCTTGTCGTCGAGCACGCGCTCGGTCTGGCGCACGCGGCCCAGCGAGTCGAAGCCCTCGAAGGCGAAGCCCCACGGGTTCATCTGCGTCTTGTGGCAGCCGACGCACGAGGTGCCTTCCATCTCGGTGACGCGCTCGACGCGCTGGCGCGTGGTCAGCACGCCCGACAGGTCGGCCTTGGAGTTCGACTGGTCCATCGCCGGCGTCGGCATCGCCTCGCAGGTCAGGCCGAACAGCACGCGGCTGCCGCGCGAGATCGGCAGCGTGGTGTCGGTCGAGCCCTGCGCGATGAAGCCGATGCGCGTCAGCAGGCCGACGCGCGACGGCTCGGTGAAGAGCGGCGGCGCGGTCTTGCCGTCCCAGACGGCGGTCTTGTACAGCGACGCGATGTCGGCCGTCTTCGCGTACGAATGCCGGTCGGTCAGCACCTGCTGCAGCGAGGCGTTGCGTGCGGCCAGGTACGACACCATGTCCAGCACCTCGGCCACCGCCGCGTCGCGCGAGCTCGGCAGCGCCTTGAAGCTGCCGGCGAAGGCGTCGAACTTCGGGTCGCCGACCTTGCCGTCCAGCGCCACCAGCTCCTGCAGCCGGAACCAGCCGCTGAAGAAATCGCGCATCGCGCGGTCGGAGCGCGCGTCGGCCATCATGCGCTGCACCTGGGCGGTGTAGACCTCCGGCTTCAGCAGCGTGCCGTCGTCGGCCAGCGCGTTCAGCGCGGCGTCGGGCACCGAGTTCCAGAAGTGCAGCGCGAGCCGCGTGGCCTGCTCGTGCGCGGTCAGCGCGGTGCACGACGCATTGGCGTCGGTGGCGGCCTGCCCCTTCTCGACCACGAAGTAGAACTTCGGCGACGCCATCATCGTGCCCAGCACCTTGGCCACCGAGGCCTGGCTGGCCGCGTTGCCGGCGGCGTTGCGGTAGACGTTGACCTCGGCCTCGCTGAGCGGCTGGCGGAACAGCAGCCGGCCGGCCTTGCGGATGAAGCCGGTGACGCAGGCGTCGGCGGTGCCGGTACAGCTGCCCAGCAGCGTCGACAGCCGCGTCGCGTCCGCCGTCATCGCCTTCGCCAGCGTCTCGGCGGTGTCGTGCAGCGCGGTGACCTGCCGCAGGTTGACGGCGGCGTCCAGCCGTTCGTAGCCCTTGTGGCGCGAGGTGTCCGGGTTCACCGCGACGTCGGGCGGGAACTGCGTGGTGTCGCGCACCAACGGCGCGACGCTCGCGGCCAGCGTGCTGTCGCCGGTGAGGGCGGTCGTCACGTCGGTCAGCGCGTTGACCACCTGGTCGCGCGTCAGCCGGCGCGGCATCGCGGCGGCACTGCAGCCGGGGCCGGCGATGGTCTCGGGCGTGGTGGCCACCACGGTCACCGCGGCGATCTGCGCGTGCGGGTCGGTGCCGGCCGGTACCGTGACGGCGTTTGCGCCGTTGCCGGTGGGCGGCGCGTCGGTGGCCGGCGCCTGCGAATCGCCGTTGCAGGCCGCCGCGAGCGCGGCGACACAGAAGGCCAGGAGTTTCGATCGCATGATTGCTCTCGGTTGCGTGACAAATGGGACAGCTGACGGGGCGCGATTCTGTTGAAATCGATGCCGGCAGAATTGACCGAGGTGTGACCAAGACCTCTCCGTACGAGGGTGGAGAGGCCACGCAACTGCTCGCAACAGGCGTAACGGTGACTGTTGGAAACAGACGGCGCGGGACTGCGGCTCGGCAGAATCGCGCCCATTGAGGCTGCGGCATGCACCGCGGCACGGCCCAACCGCAGAGGGAGTCGATGGACAACGAAGTGTTCGTGTTCGGAAGGTGCGAGGTGCGGGTCGCGACGCGCGAGGTGCTGCTCGCGGGTGCGCAGCAGCCGATCGAGCCGCGTCCGTTCGAGCTGCTGGTCTACCTGATCCGCCACCGCGGCCGCATCGTCAGCAAGGACGAGCTGCTGGACACGCTGTGGTCCTTCGATTTCGTCACCGCCAGCGTGATCGCGCGCGCGGTGATGAAGATCCGCAAGGTGCTGGGCGACGACAGCGAGGCCGGCTCGCTGATCAAGACGATCCACCGCACCGGCTACCGCTTCATGGGCGAGGTGCGCGACGAGCGGCCGGCCGTGGCGCCGGCCGCGCTGCCGGCGCCGATGGCGGGGGCCGCGCCGTCGGTTTCAGTGTCGAGGTCGGTGGCGGTGGCGCTGCTGCCCTTCGTCAACAAGACCGGCCGGCCCGACCTGGACTGGCTGGAGCTCGGCCTGCTGTCGCTGGTGGTGCGCGACCTCGGCGTGCACCCGCGCCTGCAGGTGGTGTCGATCCCGGCGCTGCTGAATGCCTTGCAGGCGCTGCCGGCCGAAGCGTCGGCCGAGCAGCGCGATGCCGACCTGGCACGGCTGCTCGGCGTGCGCCATGTGGTGACGGCCGAGGTGCATGGCGATGCGCTGCGCTACGAACTGCGCTGCAGGCTGTCGGGCGAAGGGCGCGGCGACGACACGGTGGTCGGCGCCGCCGAGCTGACCGACCTGGGCCGCGGGCTGACGCGCTGGCTCGAGTCGCGCTTCTTCCCCGGCGAAGCGGCACCCGAGGTGCATGGCAGCTGGGCGTTGCGCCGCTCCGAAGGCGCGCTCGGCCGCGCGCTGCAGGCGATCGCCGAGCAGAAGTGGACGCTGGCGCTGGAGCTGCTGGACGCCGTGCTGCGCGTCGAGCCGGACCACCTCGGGGCGCTGGTGGAGCGGCTGCGTGCGCTGGTGGCGCTGGACGACAACAAGGCCTTCGAGCTCGGCGACGCGCTGCTCGCGCGGCTGCGCGGCGCGCCGAACCAGGCGGTCGAGGCGGCGGTGCATTTCGAGCTGGCGCAGGCCCACGTGCGGCGCCGCGTCAACGACAAGGCCAAGCACCACCTCGACGAATCGCTGCACAGCGCACCCGGCAAGGCCGCGCGCGAATCGGTGATATCGACGACGCTGCTGCGGGCGCAGATCGCGATAAATGAAACCGATTTCACTGTCGCGGCCGCGTTGGTCGACCGGGCCGAGGCCTTGTGCCGGGGCGGCAGCGTGTTCGAGCAGTTGCGCATCCTGTCGCTGCGGCTGGTGCTGGAAGCCGAGACCGGCAGCATGGTGGACGCGTGGGGCCATGCGAGGCGAGCCGCGGCGCTGTACCGCGACCACGGGCTGCTGGTGGGGCAGGCGCGGGCCGAGTGCAATGTGGCCAATGCGAGCGCGAGCCTGGGGCATTTCAAGATGGCCGAGCAGCATGGCGAGGCGGGCCTGGCGATCTCGCGCAGCCTGCAGGTGCCCACCGATTCGGTGATCTCGGCGATGCTGCTGTGCGGCATCTACCGGCAGCTGCGCCGGCCCGCCAGCCTGGCGCGCGTGCTGGCCATCCTGGAAGAGGTGGACACCGGCGATGCGCCGCGCAACGAAGGCTTCCGGCTGATCGGGCGCGCGCACCAGGCGCTGGCCACCGGGCAGGCCGGCGTGGCGGCGCAACTGCTCGGGCGCGCCGCGGCCGAGGCCGAGGCGAAGGGCCAGGAGATGCAGCTGCACTTCGTGCTGCCGCTGCTGACCGGTGCGCTGATCCATGCGGGGCAGCTGGCGCAGGCCGACGATGCGTGCCGGCGCACCGCGGCGTTGCCCAAGCTGGCGCGCGACCGCAACCTGCAGGGCGCGCTGTGGCACGCGCGGGCGCAGCTGGCGCATGCGCGCGGCGAGCCGGGGCGCGCGATCGAGCTGCTGCTGAAGGCGCGCGACGCGACGCCGATCGGCTGGTGGAACGCGCATGCGCGCATCGACGGCGCATGGCTGTGCCTCGAGCAGCACCGGCTGGAAGAGGCCGAGGACCTGCTGCGCGGCCTGGAGGCCTGGCAGGACGAGCACCCGGCCGGCATCGCGGTGCGCGCGCGGCTGTGCCATGCGCGCGGGCACGGCAGCGAGGCGCAGGCGGCGCAGGCGCGGCTGGCGGCGGCGGTGGAGGGGGCGTTGCCGCAGTGGCTGCTCGATCTGGGGCGGTGCTATGCGGTGCAGGAGCGCCGGGACGTGCCGTGGGCGCCTTGCCTGGCGACGTGGCTGTAGTGCATTGCGCCGGAAGCCTGTGTCAGACTTCCCGGGTCTTCCCCGACAGCAAGGAACATCGTGCTTGTAGAGATCGCGATCGGTGATGCGTACGGTGCCGGCTTCGAGTTCTGCGATCGAGGGAAGATCGTGCGGAGCAACACGCTGGCCGGGTACGTCCCGCACGAACTCGGCATCGAGGCCGGCCGGTACACGGACGATACGCAGATGAGCATCGCCGTGTCGGAGGTCCTGCTCTCCCAGGCCGACCTGTCGAGTGACGCGTTCGCCGACGCGTTCGTGCGCTGCTACAAGCGCGACGCCCGCAAGGGCTACGCCAAGGGGATGCAGGAACTCCTGGAGAACTGCAGCGATGGGGCCGCCCTGAGGCAGCGCATCCGTCCGCAGAGCCGGCGCAACGGGGCCGCCATGCGGTCGGTGCCCTTGGGGCTCATCGCCGACAGGCCGTTGCTGGTCACGACCGCGCGTGCGCAAGCGGTCGTGACGCACGACACCCCCGAAGGCGTGCTGTCGTCGCAGGTGGTGGCCCTGATGGCTCATTTCGTGATGCATGACGAAGCTGACTTGGCGGATCTTCCCGGGCTCATCCTGCGAGAAACCGGGTTCGAGCTCCTGGGCGACTGGCAGTCCGAGGTGGAGTGCGATGCCATCCAGACGCTTCACGCCGTCAACACGGCCCTGCTGCGCAATCGCAGCCAGTCGGCGTTGCTCCGTGATTGCGTGAACTTCGGTGGCGACGTCGACAGCGTCGCGGCCATTGCGATGGGGATTGCCTCGCTGACGCCTGAGTACGCGCGCGATGTCCCGGCGCCGCTTGTCGATGGGTTGGAAGACGAAGGGTTTGGCAGGAGCTTCCTGGCCCGCCTCGACGCATCGTTGGCCAAAGGATTTCCTGTCCTGGCAAAGCAGGTGCGCTGAGCGCGACGTGCGCAGCGGCGTGGCCCGGGGGCGGAGGGGAATGGGAGTCGAACCCACCCGGCGACGCATGGCGCCACCCACCGGGTTTGAAGCCCGGCCGTCCCACCAGGGACGCTTCCCCTCCTTCGAATTCAGGGCATTGTCTGCGTGAACAGCGCGGTGTCGCTGCGCAGCCGGTGCACGTCGCCCACCCGGCGCAGCAGGCCGATGCGGTCGAAGTATTCGAGGATCTGGATGGCCCGCTTGCGGCCCAGGCCGGTCGCGTCGCGGAAGGCCGCTGCCGCCACCGTGCCGTCCACCGCTGCGCCGCGCGCCAGCGCCGCCAGCCGCTGCATCGCGGCCGGCGGGTAGTACAAGTCCTTCGCGACCTGGTGCAGCTCGCCGCGCTGCGCCAGCCGGGCCAGCGTGGTGCGCATCAGCACCTCGCCCTCGCGCGCGTCGCGCGCCAGGTCGCGCACCCAGCTGCCCTCGAAGCCGGCCGCCGCCAGCAGCGGCGCGACTTTCTGCGCCAGCCGTTCGTCGGTGGCCGACAGCCGCAGGCCATGCTCCGGCAGGTGCACGAACGCCCCCTGCACGACCACCGCGCCGTCCTGCTGCAGTCCGGCCAGCAGCGATGCCCACAGCGGCGGCGGCAGGCGCGGCGCGGCCAACCGGCGCAGGCGTGCACTGTCGGGCCCGAGCAGCTCGGGGTCGCGTTCGTGGAAGGCGCGCAGCGCGGCGAGCACCGCGTCGCGCACGGCCGCGCGCTGCGGGCCGCCGAGCTGCCAGTCGTCGCCTGCGCTCTCGTCCGGCAGGGCGCCTTCGGCCGCCTGCCAGCGGCGGCGCGACAGGCCGTGCGGCGCGGCATCGAGCAGGCCGGCCCAGCGTTGCTCCGCCGTGGGCAGCGACCAGGCCGCCAGCTCGCCCAGCCGCTGCGGCGTGCGCCGGTAGCGCACCGGTGCGAACGGATCGAGCACGATGCCGCCGCCCAGCGTGCGGCTGGCCGAGTTGTCGCGCAGCACGATGCGGTCGCCGCGCCACGCGCCGACCGGCGCGCGCAGCACCACCTGCACCAGCGCCTGCTGGCCGGGCGCGAGGCTGTCGCCCGTCGCCCCGCCCAGCACGGCCACCGTGCCCGTCACGTCGGCGGCGCCCAGGTGCACGTGCACCGGCGTGCCGGAGCGCAGCGGCTTCGCCTCGTCGTGCCACAGCGTCAGCAGCGCGTCGAGCCGCTCGGTCGCGACGCCCGCGCCGGCCGAGACCAGCCACTGCCCGCGCGACACTTCGTGCTTGTCGAGACCCGCCAGCGCGACGGCGCAGCGCTGGCCCGCGTGCGCCTGCGTGGCCGCGCGGTTCTGCGTGTGCAGGCTGCGCACGCGCGCACGCCGCATGGGGGCCGACGGGCACAGCTCCAGCTCGTCGCCGACCTCGACGCGGCCGGCGTGCACCGTGCCCGTCACGACGGTGCCGACGCCGTCGAGCGTGAAGGCGCGGTCGATCGCGAGGCGGAACGCCGCGCCGGCAGTGTCGCGCCCGGCCGTTGCGCGCGCGGCGTCGAACAGCAGTTCGCGCAGCGCCGGCAGCCCCGCGCCGGTGCGCGCCGACACCGGCAGCACCGGCGCGCCGGCCAGCGGGCTGCGGGCCAGCAGGGCCGCGACGTCGGCCTGCACCTGCGCGATGCGCGCGGCATCCACCCGGTCGCACTTGGTGATCGCGACCGCGCCGCGCGCCAGCCCGAGCAGCGACAGCACCGCCAGGTGCTCGCGCGTCTGCGGCATCACGCCGTCGTCGGCGGCCACCAGCAGCAGCCCGAAGTCGATGCCGGTCGCGCCGGCCAGCATCGTGTGCACCAGGCGCTCGTGGCCCGGCACGTCGATGAAGCCGATGCGCGGCGTGCCGTCCGCACCGGGCACGTCGAGGAAGGCATAGCCCAGTTCGATCGAGATGCCGCGCGCCTTCTCTTCCGGCAGGCGGTCGGTGTCGACGCCGGTGAGCGCGCGCACCAGCGTGGTCTTGCCGTGGTCGATGTGGCCTGCGGTTCCGACGATCATGTTCCGACGCTCATGCTGATCACATGAAATTGCGCGTGTGCAGATCGGCCAGCCGCTCGGCCTCCCCGCGCTCGAAGCCCAGGCGCACCAGCCGCGCGCGCCGGCCGGCGGCCATCTCGCGCTGAAGTGCCAGCACGGCCGCCTGCCCGCGCGCGATCGCCGCGGGCGCCAGGCTGCCGGCCGCCAGCAGCACCAGCGCGTCCAACACCTCCTCGTTCAGCCCGGCGGTGTCGGCCAGCGCATCGAAGCGCTGCTCGATCGCATTGCCCAGCCGCGCGCGGTGGTCGGGCTCGAGGGCCAGCCGGTACTCCAGGTGCGCCATGCCGAAGGCCACGTGCCGCCCTTCGTCGCGCGCCGCCAGCCGCGCGACCTGCCGCGTCACCGGATCGGGCGCATGCTCGTGCAGGAAGTTCAGCAGGTTCACGAAGCTGCCTTCGCCCAGCACCGACAGCAGGAAGGTCGCGGTCGAGAAATCCGGCGCCTCGAACAGCGTGCGCAGCGACGCCTGCCCGCCCGCCGTCGACAGCGCCGGCACGTGGCCGCGCAGGCCAGCGCGCCGCGTGAACACCTCGACGTGCCGCGCCTCGTCGGCGCACTGCAGCGCCAGCAGCTGCAGCACCTCGCGGTAGTGCGGGTGGATCTGCCCCAGGTGCCGCGCCGGCACCAGCAGCGCCGCGTTCTCGTTCTCGACCAGGTAGGTCATCACCTGCACCACGGCCGCCTCGATCTCCGGTGCGAGCTCGAAATCCGCCTGCCAGTCGATCGCCGTCGCCGGGTCCCATTGCGCCGCCGCGGCCTGCGCGTACAGCTCGCCCGCGGTGGTGGCCCACAGCTCCTGGCGGCGGTGCAGCGCGAACGCGAAGCCCGGGCTGCCGGCCTCCACCATCGCGCCGCGCGCCGCCAGCCCCCAGCCCGGCAGCGCCTCGGCCGCAGCCGAGGCATCGCTGCCGGCGCGCTGCGCGCCCTGCCAGCGCCCGCCCGCCGACGCACCGCGCGTCACCCAGGCCTGCAGCCGCCCGCCGGCATCGTGGTCGATGCGCAGCGCATGGCCCTGCTGCCGGCACCAGGCCGCGAGATGGGTGTCCCAGCCCTCGGCCCGCCCGCGCACGCGCAGCACCTCGCCGGCGACCAGCCCCCGCAGCGCGCGGCGGATCAGCAGCAGCGCGCCCTGGTCCAGCCCGAGCGATTCAATATCGATAGTCGGTGGCAAGGATGCGCCCGTCCTGGCTGTAGAACCGTTCGTCGTCGACCGCGCGCTCCAGCAGCGCGTAGCCGCTGGTGCGGCCGGTGCGCCATTCGCGCAGGCCTTCCAGCTCCAGCAGCGGCCGCACCTGCGGGTCGTCCCAGCGCATCGCCAGCAGCAGCGACGTGAAGCGATCGATCGACGCGGCCGGCGCCCCCGGGCTGGTCGTGAAGTTGCAATGGTCGAAGGCGCCGGTGCGCGCGACGATGCGCGTGCTGCCGGCCGGCAGCGTGCCGTCGAGGCCGAACGCCAGGTGGTTGCCGTCGATCAGGCAGCAGGCGTCGACCTCGCCGGCCAGCAGCGCGACGGCCGCATCGCGCTCGCCGCCGATGTGGTCGCCATGCTTGCCGCCCAGCACGTCGAAGCGCCGCAGCCGGAAATCCCGCCCCGCCACCAGCCCGGCGGCACGCAGGTGGTCCAGCGGGATCAGCGTCGCCTGCGGCGAGTCGATCGCGCCGCTGCCCACCGCCTTGCCGCGCAGGCCGGCCAGCTCGCGCACCGGGCTGTCGGCGCGCACGACGATCACCGAATGCAGGTCGCAGTCGGTGTCGCGCATCGCCACCGCCTGCACCGCCTCGCCGCGCGCGCGGGCGATGCGCTGCGCGCGCACCCACGCGAGCGGCGAGTTCCAGGCCAGGTGGATGCTGCCGTCGAACTGCGCCTCAACCTGGCGCTCGTAGTTGGAATACAGCAGGTAGTCGAAGGCCAGCCCGTGGCGCGCGAAGAAGGCCTTGAAGCCCTCCCAGATCGTCACGACCTTGGGCGCGTAGGCCACGGCGCCCATGATCAGCGTGGAATCGGTCATCGGTCGCTCCCTCAGAACAGCGGCAGGCCGGTGACGGCCTTGCCGATGAAGTCGTACAGCACGTCCGAGGTCGGCGCCATCACGCTGGCGGCGCGCGCATCGCGGAACAGCCGCTCGATGCCCGCCTCCTTGCGGAACGCCGCACCCCCGCACACCCGCATCGCGGTGTCGGTCACCTGCAGTGCCGCCTCGGCGGCGGCGGCCTTGACCTGCAGCACGCGCAGCATCGTGTCGGCCCGCCCGCCGGCGATCGCGGCCAGCGTGTCGTCCAGCAGCGCCTGCGCCATGTCGGCCTGGATGCGGGCCTTGGCGAGGTAGGCGCGGATCGTCGGCAGGTCGGCCAGCGAGCTGTCCAGGTGCAGGTGCCGCGTGCTGCCGACGTGGGCGATCGCCCGCGACAGCGCACCGTTCATCAGCCCCGTCGAGCACGACGCGCTGAGCACCGCGAACCACGGCAGCACCACGCCCATCATCGCGTCGAAGCCCTTGCCGTCCTCGCCCAACCGGTCGCTCGCGGCAATGCGCACGCCGCGCGCGGTGATGGGCGTCGACGCGTTGCCGCGCAGGCCCAGGCCGTCGAACGCGCCGGGTTGGCTCAGGCCGTCCTGCTTCGCGTCGACGAACCACAGCGTGCTCGCGCCGTCGGCCGCGAGCGGCTTGCTCGACCAGACGTAGCTGTCGGCCTCGAAGGCGGACGTGACCCAGCTCTTGCGCGCGTCGAGCACCACCGCGCTGCCGTCGGCGCGCGCGGTGCCGGTGGGCGCCCAGAAATGGCTGCGCGAATCGGTCTCCGAGAACGCCAGCGTGCTCAGGTGCTTGCCGCGTGCGATCGCTTCGCGCACCGGCTGCTTGCCGGATTGCTCGATCACAGCGACCGCGCAGTAGTGCATGCAGGCGATCATCGCGGTCGACGGGCAGGCCTGCGCGAGGCGCGAGACGACCTGGCTGGCCTCCTTCATGCCCAGGCCCAGGCCACCGACGGTGGTTGTCGATGCGAGGCCCAGCAGCCCGGCCTCGCCCAGCGCCGTGATCGTCTCTCGCGGGAAGCGGCCCTCTCGGTCGGTGCGCAGCGCAAGCGGCTCCACGGTGTCGGTGACGATGCGGGCGAGCGTGTCGAGCGGGGTGGTCATCGCGTCTCCTGTGGGTTCAAGGGCCTCCCGGATGCCACTCCGGGAACGTCGAGAAGAACCCGGATTGGCATCCGGGCTACAACAAGTCGTGCAGCGCTGGCAGCTGGGTCGTGAACAAGGCAGCGTCCTCCAGGCAGCGCAGGTCCAGCAGCAGGCGGTCTTGCGCGATGCGCCCGATCACCGGCTGCGGCAGCGCGCGCAGCGCGGCGGCCAAGGCCTCGAGCGCCGTGCCGATGCCTTTCTTCGCCGTGCCTGCCGGCGCGATCGCCAGGCCGGCCGACGGCAGCCGCTCGACCGGCAGCGAGCCCGAACCGATCTGGCCCAGCAGCTCGACCACCTCGACGCCGAAGCGCGGCGCCACCGCCGCCGCCAGCGCCGGCTGCAGCTGCTGCGCCATGGCGCGGATCGCGTCGGCCGGACGCGTCAGCAGCCGCAGCGTCGGCAGGTCATGCACCAGCCGCTCGGGCCGCAGGTACAGCCGCAGCGTCGCTTCGAGGGCCGCCAGCGGCAGCTTGCTCATGCGCAGCGCGCGCTTCATCGGGTACTTGCGGATGCGGCCGACCGCCGCCTTGCTGCCGACGATCAGCCCCGCCTGCGGCCCGCCCAGCAGCTTGTCGCCGGAGAAGGTGACGACGTCGCAGCCGGCGGCCAGCATCTCCTGCGGCAGCGGCTCGCGCGGCAGGCCGTACAGCGCCAGGTCGACCAGCGAGCCGCTGCCCAGGTCGGTGGCCAGCGGCAACCCGCGCGCGTGCGCGATGCCGGCCAGCGTCGCCTCGTCGACGGCCGAGGTGAAGCCCTGCACCGCGTAGTTGCTGGTGTGCACCTTCATCAGCAGCCCGGTGCGCTCGGTGATCGCCTGCTCGTAGTCGCGCGCATGCGTGCGGTTGGTCGTGCCGACCTCGACCAGGTGCGCGCCGGCGCTGGCCATCACGTCGGGCATGCGGAAGGCACCACCGATCTCGACCAGCTCGCCGCGCGACACGATGACCTCGCGCTCGCGCGCCAGCGCGGCGATCGTCAGCAGCACCGCGGCGGCGTTGTTGTTGACCACCGTGGCCGCCTCGGCGCCGGTGATCGTGCACAGCAGCTCCTCGACGATCGTGTCGCGATCGCCGCGGCCGCCGCTGTCGAGGTCGTACTCCAGGTTGTTCGGCGCGGCCATCACCGCCAGCAGGTGCTGCAGCGCGGCGTCGGCCAGCAGCGCACGGCCGAGGTTGGTGTGGATCACGGTGCCGGTCAGGTTCAGCACCGTGCGCAGCCGCGGCGCAAGGCGGGCTTGCACGCGGTCGGCCAGCGCGGCGGCCAGCGCGTCGGGCCGCACGGCAGCGCCGGCCAGCACCCCGGCCAGCGCCTGCGCGCGCAGGCCGTCGAGCAGCGCTCGCGCCTCGGTCGCCACCAGCGTGTGGCCGTGGGCATCGAGCAGGGGCCGCACGCCGTCCGCGCGCAGCAGCTTGTCGATCGAAGGCAGATCGGAGGGCCTCGCCTTCGAGCCGTGGACCACGGACTCGTCGGGCGCGGTCATCAGCCGCCTCCGCCGTCGTCGCCGGGCGGCGCGTCCGGATCGCCGAACAGCAGCATCAGGTTGACCCCGTGCCGCTGGAAGCCGGCCTCGCTGACGAGCAGGTCCAGCGTCAGCGACGCCAGGTCGTCAGCCACCGGTTCGACATGCGCATCGCGTTCCATGTGGACGATCTTCAGGTAGTGCCCGCATTCGTCGCAGGTCTCGGCCTCGACGGCCGGCTTGGCCTCGGTGGTGGCCGCATCGAGCCGCTGCGGCGACTGGTAGTGGATGCCCTTGGTGCCCTGGCAGTGCGTGCACTTGATGCGCACCATGTGCCACTGTACGGAGCACAGCGCGCAATGCAAGTAGCGGAAACCGGCATCGCCGCCGCCGATGCGCGACACGCAGGCGGTGGGGCGGCTGCCGCAGCACGGGCACAGCGTCGCGTCGTCGGTGCGGCCGAAGGGCGGCAGGCGGTCGGCGCCGCGCGCATCCTGCGTCGCCAGCACCAGCTGCGTCCAGTACACCTGCAGCCCGGCGGCGATCAGCGGCGCGGCCGCCAGGTCGAGCCCCAGCATCACGCCGTGGAGCAGGCGGTCGGCCTGCTGTTCGAGCCAGGCGTCGTCACGCGCCGATTGCTGCAGCGCGCGCACGCCGGCCAGCGCCGGGCTGTCGGCCAGGCGCGGCAGCAGGCCGTCGAGCAGGCGCCGCAGGCCGTCGCGCCACGCCGGGTCGCGCGGCCAGCGGTCGGCCGGCAGCGGCGGCAGCCCGGCCTGGGCCGCGGCGTCCAGTGCGGGCGCGTCGGGCAACGCCACCGCGGGATGGTTCTGCAGCAACGCGTGCTGGCCCTGCGCCAGCTCTGCCATGAACAGCAAAAAGTCGCGCATCGCGTGGCCGGCCGCGCGCTGGCGCAGCCGCATCTCGCGCTCGGCGAACAGCGTGCCGCGTTCGGGCAGCCGCAGGAACGGCACCTGCTGCCCGGCCTGGACGGCGATCTCTTCGGGCGACAGCAGCCGCGTGCTGGAAGTCAGGGTCATCGGGTCACTTGTCTCCGCTGACCTCACGGTACCAGAGCGGGTGGTTGCGGCGCGCCCAGTTGTCCGAGACGGTGCCGCGCGTCATCGCGCGCATCGTGCCCTTGACCCAGATCGCGGCATACACGTGGACGATCACGCTGAGCACCAGCACCACCGCCGACACCGCGTGCACCACCACCGCGATGCGCCGCAGCACGATCGGGAAGTAATCGGCGAACCACGGCTGCCAGAACACGAAGCCGGTGACGAACAGCAGCAGCAGGCTGATGGCGAACAGCCAGAACACCAGCTTCTGCCCGCCGTTGTACTTGGCCACCGGCGGCATGCCGTGCTCGTCGCCGGTCTTCATCAGGTGCGGCGCCGCCTTGACCCATTCGGTGTCGCGCGGCTGCCAGGTGTTCTCGCGCCACACCCGGGCGAACAGCAGCACGAAGCCCAGCACCATCAGCACGCCGAAGAACGGGTGCAGGATGCGCGTCCAGGGCCCGCCGCCGAACAGCATCGTCAGGAAGTAGAGGGCAGGGTGGAAGAACGCCAGTCCCGACAGCCCGGCACAGACGAACAGCAGCGCCACCGCCCAGTGGTTCATGCGCGTGCCGTCGGCATAGCGCTGGATGAAGCGTGTCATGAGCGGCCTCCTTCATCCTCGGGCACCTCGACCGGCCCGACCTTGGTGTAGTGGAAGAAGCCGGCGATCGCCGCGCCGATCATCAGCGCCAGCGCGATCGGCTTGGCCGCGCCCTTCCACAGCGAGACCCACGGGCTGATCGTCGGATTGGCCGGCAGGCCGTGGTACAGCCCCGGCTGGTCGGCGTGCTGCAGCACGTAGACCACGTGCGTGCCGCCGACGCCCTGCGGGTCGTAGACGCCGGCCTGCGCGTAGCCGCGCTCCTTCAGGTCGGCGACGCGTTCGGCGCCGTACTCGAGCATGTCTTCCTTGCTGCCGAAGTGGATCGCGCCGGTCGGGCAGGCCTTCACGCAGGCCGGCTCCAGGCCGACGCCGACGCGGTCGGAGCACAGCGTGCACTTGTAGGCCTTGCTGTCCTTCTTGCTGATGCGCGGCACGTCGAACGGACAGCCGGTGACGCAGTTGCCGCAGCCGATGCAGTTTTCCTCGATGAAGTCGACGATGCCGTTGGTGTACTTGACGATCGCGCCCGGCGCCGGGCAGGCTTTCAGGCAGCCCGGGTCGGCGCAGTGCATGCAGCCGTCCTTGCGGATCAGCCACTCGAGCTTCATCTCCTCGTTGAGAGACTTCGTCTGCACCTCGGAGAAGCGCATCACCGTCCACGATTCGGCGCTCAGGTCGGCCGGGTTGTCGTAGACGCCGACGTTGTTGCCGACGCTGTCGCGCAGGTCGTTCCACTGCATGCACGCCACCTGGCAGGCCTTGCAGCCGATGCAGCTGGAGACGTCGATCAGCTTGGCGACCTCGGCCGTCGTGCGCGCCTGCGGGCTCGGCGTGGTGGTGGCCGAGCGCGCGGCGATATCGAGAGACTGGAGTGAAGACATGGCTCAGGCCTTCTCGATGTTGACGGTGAACGACTTGTATTCGGGGGTCTGCGTGTTGGCGTCCCCCACGAACGGCGTCAACGTGTTGACGAGGTACCCCTTCTTCGCGAGGCCGACGAAGCCCCAGTGGTTGGGCAGGCCCACCGTGTCGACCTTGCGGCCGTCGACCTCCAGCTGCGGGATGCGCTGCGTCACCAGCGCCACCGCCTTGATGAAGCCGCGCTTGGACGACACCTTCACCGTGTCGCCGTTGGCGATGCCCTTCGCCTTGGCCAGCTCCAGCCCGATCTCGACGAACTGCTGCGGCTGGATGATGGCCGAGGTCTCGACGTTCTTGGTCCAGTAGTGGAAGTGCTCGGTCAGCCGGTAGCTGGTGGCGACGAACGGGAAGTCCTTCGGCGTGCCCATCGCCTCGAGGTCGCCCTTGAACACGCGCGCCGCCGGGTTGGCGCGTGCCTTCGGGTTGTTCGGGTGCATCAGGTTGTTGGCCAGCGGCGACTCGAACGGCTCGTAGTGCTCGGGCAGCGGCCCCTCGGCCATGCCGGTGGGTGCGAACAGGCGCGCCACGCCCTCGGAGGTCATGATGAACGGCTGCACGCGCTCGGCATCGGCCGGGCTCGCGTCGGGCCGGATGTCGGGCACGTCGGCACCGCCCCAGGCCGTGCCGTTCCACTGCACCAGCTTGCGCCGCGCGTTCCACGGCTTGCCGTCGGGTGCGCTCGAGGCCGCGTTGTACAGGATGCGGCGGTTCGCCGGCCAGGCCCACGACCAGTTCAGCGTCTGGCCGATGCCCCACGGGTCGCTGTTGTCGCGCCGCGCCATCTGGTTGCCGGCCTGCGTCCAGGCGCCGCAGTAGATCCAGCAGCCGCTGGCGGTGCTGCCGTCGTCGCGCAGCAGCCCGAAGCCCGGCAGCTGCTCGCCGGCCTTGGCCAGCACCTTGGGCGGCGTGCCCGCCGGTGCCTTCGGATCGGCCGGGGCCAGCACGTCGGCCAGTGCGCGGCCGTTGTATTCCATCGCCAGCTCTTCGGCCGACGGGCTGTGCGGGATCTTGTAGGGCCAGGTCAGGTTGACGATCGGGTCGGGGAAGGCGCCGCCATCCTTCGCGTAGGCCGTGCGCATGCGGTGGAAGATGTCGGCGATGATCTCCGGGTCGCCGCGCGCCTCGCCGGGCGGCTCGGCGCCCTTCCAGTGCCACTGCAGCCAGCGGCCCGAGTTGGTCAGCGAGCCGTCCTCTTCGGCGAAGCAGGTCGACGGCAGCCGGAACACCGTGGTCTGGATGTCGGCGCTCTTCACGTCGTTGAACTCGCCGAAGTTCTTCCAGAACTCCGAGGTCTCGGTGTTCAGCGGGTCGATGGTCACCAGGAACTTCAGCTTCGACAGCCCGGCGATGATCTTCTTCTTGTCGGGGAACGAGCCGACCGGGTTGAAGCCCTGGCAGATGTAGCCGTTGAGCTTGCCCTGGTTCATCAGCTCGAAGGCCTGCAGCACGTCGTAGACCTTGTCGATCTTCGGCAGGTAGTGGAAGGCCCACGCGTTCTCGGCCGTCGCCGCGTTGCCCCACCACGATTTCTGCAGGCTGACGAAGAACTTCGGGTAGTTCTGCCAGTAGCTCATCTGGTTGGGGCGCAGCGGCTTCAGCGCCCGGGTCTTGTAATAGGTGTCGAGGTCCTGCTCGGACTCGCGCGCGAGCGACAGGTAGCCCGGCAGCGAGTTCGACAGCAGCCCCAGGTCGGTCAGGCCCTGGATGTTGCTGTGGCCGCGCAGCGCGTTCATGCCGCCGCCGGCGATGCCGATGTTGCCAAGCAGCAGCTGCACGATCGCGGCGGTGCGGATCATCTGCGAGCCCTGGCTGTGCTGCGTCCAGCCGAGCGCGTACATGATGGTCATCGCCTTGTTCGGCACCGCGGTGCCGGCGATCATCTCGCACACCTTCAGGAACTTGTCCTTCGGCGTGCCGGTGATGCGGCTGACCAGCTCGGGCGTGTAGCGCGCGTAGTGGCGTTTCATCACCTGCAGCACGCAGCGCGGGTGCTCGAGCGTCGGGTCGACCTTGGCGAAGCCCTTGTCGTCGAGTTCGTAGGCCCAGCTCGCGTTGCTGTAGCTGCGCTTGGCCTCGTCATAGCCGGTGAACAGGCCGTCCTGGAAGCCGTAGGCCTCGCCGACGATGAAGGGCGCATTGGTGTACGCCTTCACGTACTCCTTTTGCAGCTTGTCGTTGCCGATCAGGTAGTTGATGACGCCGCCCAGGAAGGCGATGTCGGTGCCGGCGCGGATCGGCGCGTAATAGTCGGCCATCGCGGCCGAGCGCGTGAAGCGCGGGTCGACGACCACCAGCTTGGCCTTGTTGTGGTGCTTGGCCTCGATCACCCACTTGAAGCCGCAGGGGTGGGCTTCGGCAGCATTGCCGCCCATGATCAGCACGAGGTCGGCGTTCTTGATGTCCACCCAGTGGTTGGTCATCGCACCGCGGCCGAACGTCGGGGCCAGACTGGCCACCGTCGGTCCGTGTCAGACGCGCGCCTGGTTGTCGAAGACCAGCATCCCCATCGAGCGCATCACCTTGTGCGTGATGTAGCCCGATTCGTTGCTCGACGCCGACGCGCACAGCATGCCGGTGCTGGTCCAGCGGTTGACGACCTGGCCGGCGGCATTGGTGGCGACGAAGTTCGCGTCGCGGTCGGCCTTCAGCAGCTTGGCGATGCGCGTCATCGCATCGTCCCAGCTGACGCGCTTCCATTCGGTGCTGCCGGGCTCGCGCACCTCGGGATACTTGAGGCGGTTCGGGCTGTGCACGAAGTCGAGCAGGCCGGCGCCCTTGGGGCACAGCGTGCCGCGGTTGACCGGGTGGTCGGGGTCGCCCTCGATGTGGATGATGTCCGAGACGACGTTCTTGGCCTTGTCGCCCAGGCTGTACATGATGATCCCGCAGCCCACCGAGCAGTACGGGCAGGTGTTGCGCGTCTCGGTGGTGCGGGCCAGCTTGAAGTGGCGCGTCTCGGCCAGGGCGGTCGCCGGCGAGAAGCCGAGCGCGACGAGGCTGGAGGCGGCCAGCCCTGCGCCGCTCACGCGGAAGAACTGCCTTCGGTTCATGTCCATCTGGGGATCTCCTGGGGGACTTGGCACGTAGGATCAAATCTTGTCGCGGATCGGCGCGGCCTGCAACGTCTTTCTATTTGGCGGGGGCCGACGCGGTGCCGTCGCCGCCGGTGGGGGCGGGCGCGGCCGACTTGCCGCCCGGCGCTTCGCCCGGGTGCGCGGCCATGCCGCCGATCGCGGTGGACCCGCCGGCCGGGCCGGTGGCGCCGGAGGCCGGGGTGTCCACGGGCTGGGGCGTGACGCTCGACGTCGGCGCGCTCGCGGGGCCGGGTGTCGTGGCAGGCGGCGCCTCGCGGCGTTCACACGCCGACAGCGCAAGCAGCATCAGCAGGCAGGCAAGCCTCATGCGAATCCCCCGGCGATGACAAAGGGCCGGCCAGTAAGCCACACGCGTGGGCGCGCCGCAAGTCAAAACTCTCGTGCATGCGGCAGTGATAACCCTGTCCATCGCCGGACGAATGGTCAAGCCATCGCGCCAACGGGACATGGTGCGGCGCCGCATGGCCCGGCACACTGCGGCTCTCCCATTCCACCCGGAGCCGCCCCATGCCGATCCGCCATGCCGTTGCCGTCACGCTGCTGTCCGTCTCGACCTTGCTCGCGGGCAGCGCCGCGCAGGCGCAGGCCGCGTCCGTTTCTGCTCCCGTTTCTGCTCCCGCTTCTGCGCCCGCATCCGCGCCCGAGCTGCCGGCCTGGTTGCGGCGCGGCCTGCCCAATGCCGGCCACGAGGCCATCGCGTCGCTGGCCGGCACCTGGAAGGTCCGCATGGGCGTCTATGCCACGCTGGGCCGCAGCCCCGACGCACCGCCGCTCGTCACCGACGACATGGTGACGCGGCGCGAATGGGTGGGCGGCGGGCGCTACCTCGAGGACACCACCGAGGGCACGCTGGAGGGCCACCGCTACTGGCGCCGCGGCTGGCTCGGCTACAACACCATGGACCGGGCCTACGAGTGGGTCACCATCGACGCGAGCAACGCCGTCATGATGATCTACGCTGCGCCCAAGGCCTCGGGGCCGCAGCGCACGATCAACCTGTTCGGCAGCTTCACCGACCAGGGCGTGTCGGGCGAGGCGTATGCGGGAAAGTCGGTGGGCATGCGCACGCTGATCCGCATCGAGTCGCCGGATCGGCACACCATCGAGCTGTACCTGACGCCGCCCGGGGCGCGCGAGCAGCTGGCCACGCGGGCCGTCTACGTGCGCGCGACGCCGTCCTGAGCGGCCGCGCGCCGGCGCAGGCCGGACGGCGCCTCGCCCATGATGCGCTTGAAGCTGCGGCTGAAGCTCGCATCGGATTCGTAGCCCAGGCGCGTCGCGATCTCGGCCATCGTCAGTGCCGTCGTGCGCAGCAGCTCGGCCGCCCGCTGCATGCGCCATTGCGCGACGTAGCGCGCGGGCGACGTGCCGAGCGCGGCGGCAAAGCGCTCGCTGAAGGTGGAGCGAGACACCGCTGCCACGGCGGCCAGCGCCTCGACGTCCCACGGCTCGCCGGGCCGCTCGTGCAGCGCCGTCAACGCGCGGGCGACGGCGGGGTCGCGCGCCGCGGCGATCCAGCCGGTCGCGTGGCCGGGGTTGTCCTCCATCCACAGGCGCAAGGCACGCACCACCACCAGGTCGGCCAGGCGCGCCATCACGGCGGACGTGCCGAAGCCGGGCGCGGCCGCTTCCTCGGCCATCTGCTCGACCGCTGCCGCCAGTGCCGGGTCGCGCAGGCGCACGCCGGACACCCTCAGCACGGCCGGCATCGCGCTGACGATGTGGCGCGTGGTCAGCGGGTCGAACACCATGCTGCCGCACAGCACCAGCCCCGCGCGCCCGCTGCCGCCGGTACGCAACCGGTAGCTGCAGGGGCCGGCCAGCGCCGGCTGCAGTTCATCCAGCAGGCGCGGCGCGGCGTCGGGCGGGTCGGCGATGACGTGGTCGCTCGCGTGCGGCAGCAGGGCCAGGTCGCCGGTGGCCAGGCGGATCGCGTCATGTCCTGCCACCCGCACCGTGCATTCGCCGCGTGCGACGAAATGAAAGCGCATGCCCGGCCCCTGTGGCAGCCGGATCGCCCACGGCGCCGCCAGCTCGCAGCGGCAGTGCTCGGCCTGCAGCGGGCGCAGGTGCTGCGTGATCGCGTCGAAGAAGCTGGGCATCACGGCATTCTCATGGGCATCGGGTAACCTCGTGGGCCGCACACCACCCGCAGGGGCCCGAGATGACGATTTCCGAACGCACCGAGTCGTTCTTCGGCAGGACCGTGGTCGACTACGAGAGCGGCAAGCCGGCCGGCGCGCCGCCGGCCACCACGGTCTACCGCCTGAGCCTCGACTATGACGCGACGCAGACGATGACCGAGCTGCTGCGCGAGTTCCTCGGCGTGGTCGACAAGGCCACGCTGCAGGCGCTGGTGATCGGGCCCTGGGGCGAGCCGCACGACACCGGGCCGGACGAGCTGCTGGCCGAGCTGGTGCGGCTGGCGCCCCAGCTGCCGGCCTTCGAGGCCTTGTTCGTCGGCGACATGACCTACGAGGATTGCGAGATCTCGTGGATCATCCAGGGCAACTACGCGGCCTTCCTGAACGCCTACCCGGCGCTGAAGGCCTTGCGCATCCGCGGCGCCACCTCGCTCGAGCTGCCGGCCTTCCGGCACGCCGGGCTGCGCCACCTGGCGATCGAATGCGGCGGGCTGCCCACCGGCATCGCCGGCGCGCTGGCGCGCTCCAGCCTGCCGGCACTCGAACACCTGGAGCTGTGGGTCGGCACCTCCGACTACGGTTTCGACGGCAACCTGGCGCTGCTCAGCGGGCTGGTGAACCACCTGCGAACGCCGGCGCTGCGCACGCTCGGCCTGCGCGACGCCGAGATCGCCGACGAACTCGCGGCCTGGCTTTCCGGCGAGGCCTGGGTCGCGACGCTGGACACGCTCGACCTGTCGCTGGGCACGCTGGGCGATGCCGGCGCACAGGCGCTGCTCGCGAGCCCGCACGTGCGCGGCCTGAAGAAGCTCGACCTGTCGCACCACTACATCTCGGCGCCGCTGCAGGCGCAGCTGCGGGCCGCCATCCCGGGCGTCGTGCTCGACGACCCGCAGCAGGAAGACGACGGCGACCGCTACGTGGCGGTCGGTGAATAGACCACGGCCCTGGGTCGTGCTGGGCGTCGGCGGCAGCAAGCGCAGCCGCGGCCTGCAGGCGGCCCGCGCGGCGCTCGGCCTGGCGCCGGCCCGGCTGGTCGAATGGCGCGACTGGCTGGCGCAGCCCGACCGGCTGTCGCAGGCGCTGGCCGGGCCGTGCGACTTCAAGATCGAGCCGCCGGGCGACGATGCGCAGGCCCACCTGCAGCTGCTGCACCAGGGCTGCGACGCGCTCGGCCGGCCGCGCTGCGCCGCGCCCGGGCATGGCGAGCTGCTCGCGACCGACGCCTGGTTCCACGGCTTCGCCGATGCGATGGTGCGCATCGCCGCGGTGCTTGCGCAGGCGCCGCAGGCGCACGTGGTCAACGCGCCGGCCAACATCGTCGCGATGACCGACAAGCTGGCCTGCCAGCAGCGCCTGCAGGCGCACGCGGTGCCCACCGCGGCACTGCTCGGCCCGGTGGACGGCTACGACGCGCTGCGCGCGCTGCTCGATGCGCACGGCCTCGACCGGGCGTTCCTGAAGGCGCGCTATGGCTCGTCGGCCGCCGGCGTCGTCGCCTACCGCCGCAACCGGCGCGGCGACGAGCAGGCCACCACGTCGGCCGCGCTGCAGCCGGTGGCGGGCGCCGCGCCGCGGCTCTTCAACGTCAAGCGCCTGCGCAGCTACCACCGGCCGGCCGAGATCCGGCAGGTGGTCGACGGCATCGCCGCGCAACAGGCCTATGCCGAGGCCTGGCTGCCCAAGCCGCGCTGCGGGGCCGGCCACTTCGACCTGCGCGTGCTGGCGCTGGACGGGCGTGCCGCGCACCGCGTCGCGCGCATCGGCCAGCGCGCGATGACCAACCTGCACCTGGACAGCCGGCGCGGCGACGCGGCCGCGCTGCTGTCGCCCGACGAACTGCGGCTGCTGGAAGCCACCGCCGAGCACGCGGCCACCGCCTTCCGCGGCAGCCGGCTGATCGGCTTCGACGTCGTCGTGCGCGGCAGCTCGGCCCACGTGCTCGAGGCCAATGCCTTCGGCGACCTGCTGCCCGGCCTGCTGTGGCAGGGGCAGGACACGCACGCGGCGCTGCAGAAGGGGGCCGCATGACCGAGGCCCCCGACATGAACCGCGTCGTCGGCACGCACGACATCGTCTTCCTCACGCTCGACACGCTGCGCTACGACGTCGCGCAGTCGCTGTTCGAGCGCGGCGAGCTGCCGGTGCTGTCGCGCCACCTCGGCCCGCAGGGCTGGGAGCGGCGCCACACGCCGGGCAGCTTCACCTATGCGGCGCACCATGCCTTCTTCGCCGGCTTCCTGCCCACGCCGGCGCGGCCGGGCCGCCACCCGCGGCTGTTCGCCACCGCATTCCGCGGCAGCGAGACCACCGCCGCCAGCACCTGCGTGTTCGACGAGGAGAACATCCTCGCCGGGCTGGCCGCGCGCGGCTACCACACGCTGTGCATCGGCGGCGTCGGCTTCTTCAACCGGCTGACCGCGCTCGGCCGCGTGCTGCCGGGGCTGTTCGCCGAGAGCCACTGGAACCCGGGGATGGGCGTCGGCCAACGCCGCTCCACCGAGCGCCAGGTGGCGCTGGCGATCGAGCGGCTGCAGGCGCTGCCGCAGAAGCTGTTCCTCTTCATCAACGTGTCGGCCATCCACGCGCCGAACCGGGCCCACCTGCCCGGGCACGCGGTCGATTCGCTCGACACGCACGCCGCCGCGCTGCGCCACGTCGACACGGCACTGGCCCCGCTGTTCGACGCCTGCGCGCGACGCGGGCCGTGCTTCGTCATCGTGTGCTCCGACCATGGCAGCGCGTACGGCGACGACGGCTACAGCGGCCACCGGCTGGCCCACGACAGCGTCTGGACCGTGCCCTACGCGCACTTCTTCCTCGCGCCGCCATGACCGCCTTGCCACCCTCGCTCGCGCAGCGGCTGCACGAGGGGCCGTACCAGGCCTACTCGTACTCGTACCCGCACAAGAGCGCCTACCGCCCGCTGGCGCCGCCGCGCGCGCTCGACGCGCTGTGGGCCGGGCAAGACCGCTCGGCGCTGTTCGCCTACGTGCACCTGCCGTTCTGCACCATGCGCTGCGGCTTCTGCAACCTGTTCGCGATGGCGCAGCCGCACGACGACCTGGTCGACCGCTACGTCGACGCGGTGCTGCGCCAGATGCGCGCGCTCGACAGGGCGCTCGGCGAGCGGCGTTTCGCGCGGCTGGCGCTGGGCGGCGGCACGCCGAGCTACCTGTCGGCGGCGCAGCTGCAGCGGCTGTACGACGGCGCCGCGCAGTGGCTTCGCATCGACCTGGCCGCGACGCCGTCGGGCATCGAGGTCTCGCCCGAGACCGTCACGCGCGATCGGCTGGCGGTGTGCCGCGCGGCCGGCGTCACGCGCGTCAGCATGGGCGTCCAGAGCTTCTCCGAGCAGGAGGTGCGTTCGCTGGCGCGGCCGCAGCAGAACGCCGTCGTGTCGGCGGCGATCGGCGAGATCCGCCATGCCGGCTTCCCGGTGATGAACCTCGACCTGATCTACGGCATCGCCGGCCAGACGCTGGCGAGCTGGCTGCAGTCGCTGGACAGCGCGCTGGCCTTCGCGCCGGAAGAGATCTACCTGTACCCGCTGTACGTGCGCGAGCAGACCGGGCTCGGCAAGCTGGCGATCCGCCATGCCGCGGCGCCGGTGGCGGCGGCCGACGCGCGCCCTGCGCTCTACGCCGCCGCGCGCGAACGCCTGCGGGAAGCCGGCTACGTGCAGGTGTCGATGCGCATGTTCCGCGCGCCGCACGCGCCGCAGGACGACGGGCCGGTCTACTGCTGCCAGACCGACGGCATGGTGGGCCTGGGCGCGGGCGCGCGCTCGTACACCGCGGGGCTGCACTACTCCACCAGCTATGCGGTCGACCGTGCCGCGACGCGCGACATCGTCGAGGATTTCGCGTCACGCGACGAGGCGCGCTTCGGCTGGGCCGAGCACGGCTTCGCGCTCGACGGCGACGAGCAGCGCCGCCGCCACGCGATCCAGTCGCTGCTGACGTTGCCGGGGCTGGAGCATGCCGCCTACGGTCGGCGCTTCGGCACGCAGGCCCTGGACGACCTGCCGCAGCTGCGCCAACTGGCCGAACTCGGCCTCGCGCACGACGACGGCCGGCAGCTCGTCCTCACCGAACGCGGCGTGGCCGCCAGCGACACCATCGGCCCGTGGCTGGTGTCGCCGCGCGTGCAGCGGTTGATGCAGGGGACGGCGTGCTGACGCTGCTGTACCGCGGCAGCCTGAGCAGCTGCAACTACGCCTGCGGCTACTGCCCGTTCGCGAAGCGGCGCGACACGCGCGCCACGCTGGCGCGCGATGCGGCCGAGGTGGCGCGCTTCGTCGCCTGGGCCGGCCGGCAGCCGCGCGAGCTGCGCGTGCTGTTCACGCCCTGGGGCGAGGCGCTGGTGCGCCGCCACTATCGCGATGCGATGCTGGCGCTGGCCGCGCTGCCGCAGGTGCGCCAGGTGGCGGTGCAGACCAACCTGGCGGCGCCGCTGTCCTGGCTGGCGCAGGCGCCGCGCGGCAAGCTCGCGCTGTGGTGCACCTTCCACCCGGGCCAGACGCCGCTCGCGCGCTTCACCGAGCGCTGCGCGCGTCTGGCGGCGATGGGCATCGCGCATTCGGTCGGCGTGGTGGCGCTGCGCGAGCACTTCGACGCGATCCGTGCACTGCGCGCGGCGCTGCCGGCGTCCTGCCACCTGTGGCTCAACCCGTACGACCGCCGCGGCCCCGGCTACTACACGCCGGACGACCTGCAGTGGCTCGATGGCGTCGACCCGTGGTTCCACCACGGCCACCAGGACACCGCGTCGCGCGGCAGGCCCTGCCGTGCCGGCGAGGACGTGTTCTCGGTGGATGGCGATGGCGAGGTGCAGCGCTGCCACTTCGTGCCGCGGCGGCTGGGCAACCTCTACGTGGACGATCTCGCTGCGATGGCCGCCGTGCGGCCGTGCCCGCGCTTCAAGTGCGATTGCTTCATCGGCTATGCGCACCGCAAGGACGTCGGGCTGTACGAGGATTTCGGCGACGGCGTGCTGGCGCGCATCCCGCTGCCGTCGCCGCGCTGAGGTCAATGCCGCATCGGCAGCGTCTGCTGGTCCCACAGCTGCTGCGCCTCGATGAAGCGCGACAGGCCGACCTCGGCCACCTCGACGTCGCGCTGCAGCGCCGCGTCATCGGCGTCGTCGTGCTGCAGCACCACCCGCATCAGGCGCGAGCGCAGCAGCGCGAGCGCGGCGTCGTGTTCCGGGATGCCCAGCGCGCGCAGCTGCGACAGCGCCTGGCGCAGCACCGCGATCGGCAGTGCATGCGCCGCGGCCGGTGTCTTCTGGCGCAGCGTGCTTTCGAGCATGCTCAGGTGGGCCAGCACCTTGCGCGCGTGGGGGTGGCGCGCCAGCAGGCCGCGCAGTTCTTCGGCGATGCGCTGCTGCGTCTGCGGCGGCACCGCATCCAGCCAGCCCGGCAGCCAGCCCGGCAGCCCGGCCGGTGGCGCGGCGGCCGGCGCGGCGGGCGGCGCCGCATCGTGCTTGCGCGTGAAACGGCTGCGCACCAGCTGCGCGAGCAGCTGCCAGGTGCCGCGGCGCGCCGGCCGCGGTGCGGGATCGTCATCGGGGAACGGGCCTTCGAGCACGCCGGCGTGGCCCAGCGTCGTCAGCAGCGAATCCACTTCATGCGGGGACAGCCCCGCCTCGGATTGCAGCCAGCTGCGGTTGACGGGATGGACCGACATCGCGCTCAGGGCCTTGCGGAACTTCATGCGGTCGATGGGGGCCGGCAACCGGGGCAGCCTGCTGATGCGGTAGGACATGGCGCGCGAGCCTGTGGAGCGGGGGTGCCGCAGATCGTAGTGGCGCGCCCGCCGCTTGTCAGGTCGGCCAGCCGTCACCGTCCGTTCGGCACAGGCCCACCGCGGCCAGGCGCAGCACCAGCGCATCGGCGGCCGCATGCGGCGTCGAATGTGCAGAGTCGATGCAGATCTCGGCGTCCAGCGGCGGCTCGTACGGCGAATCGATGCCGGTGAAGCCGGGGATCTCGCCGCGCCGCGCGCGCCGGTACAGGCCCTTCGGATCGCGCGCCTCGCACACCGACAGCGGCGCATCGACGAAGACCTCGAAGAACTCACCCGGCGCGAAGCGGGCCCGCGCCGCCTCGCGCGCGGCGCGAAACGGCGAGATCAGCGCGGTGATCACCACCAGCCCCGCGTCCACCATCAGCCGCGCGACCTCGGCGACGCGCCGCATGTTCTCGATGCGATCGGCGTCCGAGAAGCCGAGCCCGGCGCACAACCCGGTGCGCAGCTCGTCGCCGTCGAGCACGTAGGTGCGGATGCCTTGCGCATGCAGGCGCTGCTCGAGCAGCCGCGCGAGCGTCGACTTGCCGGCGCCGGACAGCCCGGTCAGGTAGACGATGCCGGGCCGGTGCGCATTGAGCGCCTCGCGCTGCGGCCGGGTGACGCGCCCCGTCATGCCGCGGCGTCGGCCGGTGCCGACAGGATGCGGCCCACCAGGCCGCCCAGTTCCTCGAAGGTGTTCTGCTTCTCCAGCAGCCCGCGCACGCCGGCTTCGCGCGCCCGCGCGCGCAGCTCGTCGGTGATGTAGCCCGAGCTGATGACGATCGGCAGCCCGGGCCGGATGCCCGCCAGCGCCTCGGCGACGTCGAGCCCGGAACACTCGGGCATGTTGAAGTCGGTGACGACGAGGTCGAAGGCGCGTGGATCGCGCCGCACCGACTCGATCGCCACCGGCGCATCCTGCAGGCTGGTCACGCGGTAGCCCCAGCGCTGCAGCAGGCTCTCGACCATCACCACCATCGTCGCGTCGTCGTCGATGTACAGCACGTGCTCGCCGTGGCCGCGCACCGGCGCGCTGGCCTCGGGCAGCGTGCCGGGGATGGTCTCCTCTTCGTCGACCGCCGGCAGGAACAGGTGGAAGGTGCTGCCGCGCCCGGGCTCGCTCTCGACGTGGATCGCGCCATGGTGCGCCGCCAGGATGCCGTGCACCACCGACAGCCCGAGCCCGGTGCCCTGGCCCACCGGCTTGGTCGTGAAGAAGGGCTCGAAGATGCGCTCGCGCGTGGCGGCGTCCATGCCGACGCCGGTGTCGCTGACCCACAGGTGCGCATAGCGTCCGGCCGGCAGCCCGGCGTGCGCCGGCGTCCCGTCGTCGGCCAGCCGCACCGTCTCGAGGCCGACGCAGATGTGCCCGGCGCCGTCCTTCAGCGCATGCCAGGCGTTGGTGCACAGGTTCATCAGCACCTGCTGGATCTGCGTCGCGTCGGCATGCACGTTCAAGGGCTCGCCGGCCACCACGATCTCCAGCTCGGCCTGGGCCGGCAGGGTGGCGCGCAGCAGCCGGTGCGTCTCTTCGATGATCGGCCGCAGCGACTGCGTCAGCAGCTCCTGCGGCTCGCGGCGGCTGAAGGTCAGGATCTGCCGCACCAGCGTGCGTGCGCGCGAACTGGCCTTGTGGATCTCCTCCAGGTTCGCCAGCACGGCGTGGCCGCCGTCCAGCTGCGCCACCTGCTCGCGCGCCAGCGCCACGTTGCCGAGGATGCCGCCCAGGATGTTGTTGAAGTCGTGCGCGATGCCGCCGGCCAGCGTACCCACCGATTCCATCTTCTGCACGTGCCGCAGCTGCGCCTCGAAGCGGTGCATGTCGGCCTCGGCCTCCTTGCGCTCGCTGATGTCGGTCATGGCGATGCGCACCAGCGGCGCGGCGTTGCCGGCGCTCACGCGCATGCAGTCGAGGTGGGCGTGAAAGCTGCTGCCGTCCACCCGCTGCAGCTGCAGCTCCAGGCCGTGCTTGTCGCCGCTGTCCAGCACCTGCGCGAAATGCTGCTGCCAGCGCGCGGCATCGTCGGCCCCCGCGAAGCGCGACAGCGGCGCGGCCAGCAGCCGCTCGCGCGTGTCGCCCAGCATGTCGGCGCCGGTCAGGTTGAGCTGCGCGATCACGCCGTCGGCCGACACCGTGAGGTAGCCCACCGGCGCGAAGTCGTACAGGTCGACGTAGCGGTCGCGCGTGAGCTCCAGCTCTTCCTGGGCCTGGCGGTGCTGGGCGCGGATCACCGCCTGGCCCAGTTCGCGTTCCAGTGCCGGCGCGAGGCGCGCCAGGTTCTGCTTCATCACGTAGTCGCTCGCGCCGGCCTTCATCGCCTCGACGGCGGTCTCCTCGCCGATGGTGCCGGAGACGAAGATGAACGGGATGTCCAGCCCGGACGCGCGGAAGATGCGCAGCGCCTCGACGCCGCTGAAGCTGGGCAGGCGGAAATCCGACAGCACCGCGTCCCACGGTTCGGTGCCGATGACGGACTTCAGCGACTGCGCGTCCTGCACGCGCCGGTAGCTCGGGTCGAATCCGCCCTGGCGCAGCATCCGGATCGCCAGCCTGGCGTCGTCCTCCGAATCCTCGACCAGCAGCACCTTGACCGGCTTTCGCGTCACGGGGCGGCCCCCAGCTGCGGCGGCACCTCGTTCATCATCAGCCAGTAGATGCCCAACACCTTCACCGCCTCGAGGAACTCGGCGAAATCCACCGGCTTGCGCACGTAGCTGTTGGCGCCCAGCGCGTAGCCCGAGATCAGGTCCTGCTCCTCCTTGGACGAGGTCAGGATCACCACCGGCAGGTACTGCGTGCGCGGGTCGGCGCGCATCGCCTTCAGCACGCCCAGGCCGTCGAGCTTGGGCAGCTTCAGGTCGAGGATGACCAGCGTCGGCAGCGCGGCGCCGGCGCGCTCGGCGTGCGCGCCGCGCGCGAACAGGAAGTCGAGCGCCTCGATGCCGTCGCGCGCCACCGCCATGGGGTTCATCAGGTGGCTGCGCTTGAAGGCGCGCAGCGTCAGCGCCACGTCGTCCGGGTTGTCTTCAACCAGCAGGATGACCTTGTTGGAGTCGTTCATGCGAGGGGTCCTTGAGACTGAAATAGAACGTGGCGCCCTGGCCCGGCTGGGCCTGCACCCAGATGCGCCCGTCGTGGCGGCGGAAGATGCGTTGCACGATGGCCAGGCCGATGCCGGTGCCGGAGAACTCGCTTTCGTGGTGCAGGCGCTGGAAGGCGCCGAACAGGCGGTCGGCGAAGCTCATGTCGAAGCCGACGCCGTTGTCGGCGACGAAGCAGCGGCGCTCGCCTTCGCTGTCCTCGATGCCGACGCGGATCACCGGCTGCTCGGTCTTGCCGGTGAACTTCCACGCGTTCTCCAGCAGGTTCTGCATCGCGATGTGCATCAGCGACTTGTCGGCCTGCACCGTCATGTTGTCGTCGATCTGCCACTGCACCGAGCGCTCGGGGTACTGGCGGTCCAGCGAATCGGCGATCTCGCGCGAGATCGCGCTCAGGTTGACGGTGCGGATCGCGAGCTCGGTGCGCGTGACGCGCGACAGCCCGAGCAGCTCGTCGATCAGCCGGCCCATGCGCTGGCTGGCGGCGCGGATGCGGTTCAGCGAATCGCGCGCCTCGTCGTCGAGCTTGTCGCCGTAGTCCTCGAGCAGCGCGAGCGAGAAGCCGTCCATGCTGCGCAGCGGCGCGCGCAGGTCGTGCGAGACCGAGTAGCTGAAGGCCTCGATCTCCTTGTTCAGCGCCGCCAGCTCCTCGTTCTTGCGCTGCACCTCGGCGAAGGATTCGCGCAGCGCCTGCGTCATCGCGTTGAAGTTGCGCGACATGTCGCCGATCTCGTCGTGGCTGTCGACGGCGAGCTGGAAGTTCCAGTTGCCGGACGCGATCTCGCGCGTGGCCTGCTCGAGCCGGCCGATCGGCGCCAGCACGTGGCGGCCGAGCAGCCATGCGATGGCGGCCGTGGTGGCGGCGATCAGCGCCAGCCCGGCCAGGATCGCGATCTCGACGCGGTGCTGCGCCGCATTGATGCGCTGCGTCGAGTCGTCGGCCAGGCGCAGCGCGGCCGTCAGGCTTTCCTGCTGCAGCACCAGCAGCCGGCTCGACAGCTGCGCTTCGAACTGGCGCGTCGCCTCGGGGCCGGCGGCCGGGTCGGGGCTGGCGTTCGAACTGGTCAGGAAGTCCGCGAAGATGCGGTGCGTGGCCTCGATGTTCTCGCGCAGGTCGGCCAGCACCGCCTTGGCTTCGGTGTTCGAGAAGCTGCTCGCGGCCAGCAGCTTGTCGAGCCGGGTCGAGGCCTCCTGCTCCTGCAGCCGCGCGCGGTCGGAGCGGTGCAGGATGTACTCGAAGGTGACCAGCCGCAGGTCGTTCAGCGCGCGTGCGATCTCGGAGGTCTGGCGGCGCTGGCGGTTGGCGTCCTCGACCTCGGTATTGGCCCACCAGATCACGGCCGCGATCAGGCCGATGGTGGCGAGCGCGGTGGCGGTGCCGACGCGGCCCTTGGTGCTGATTTTCATGGGGGGTGCTCCATGGTCAATGGACCACCGTCACGCGCGCCGGCTCGATCGCGAGCAGCGCCTCGAGGTACAGGTGCGGCAGGAAGTTGGGCAGTGCCGCCTTGGGTGCGTAGCCGCGCGCCATCGCCCAGCGGGCCTCGTCTTCGAGCGTGATCAGCTGCGACTGCAGCAGGTCGACGCGGAAATCGAGCTCGGCCCAGCTCGCGCGCAGCACCTTGGGGTCGATCTTCAGGCGCTCGGCGACCAGCGCCATCGCCTGCTGCGGCTGGTCGCGTGCGAAAGCCTCGGCGCGCACCAGCGCGCGCACCAGCTTCTCGGCGACCGCCCGATGCTCCTTCAGCCACGCGGTGCGGGCCGCGACGACGTGCGTCACCGCATAGGCGTTCGGCTCGACGAAGGATGCGGCGTTCTCGCTCAGCGCCGATTCGGTGGCGGAACGCACCGGCTGCCAGGTCGACACCGCATCGACGCTGCCCTGTGCGAGCTGCTGCGTCATCTGGCCCGGCGGCACGTCGACCAGCGTGATGGACGAGGGCTGGATGCGCTGGCGGATCAGGAAGGCCCACAGGAAGTACTCGCCGCTGGTGCCGGCGGTGGCGCCGATCTTCTTGCCGATCAGGTCGCGCGGGGTTTCGATGCCGCGGTCGCGGCGCGCGACGATCGCCATCTCGGACGACACGCTGGCCACCGTGGCGGCGATGGAGAACTGGCTGCCCTTCAGCACCGAAATGACGAAAGGCACCTCGGCGGCGGCGGCCATGTCGATGCGGTCTTGTTCGAGCAGGTCGATCGCGGCCTTGCCGTGGCTGACCGGCGTGAGCGTCGCGTCCAGCCCCTCGGCGGCGAAGAAGCCCTGGGCGGCGGCCAGGTGCAGCAACGCGGCGTGTGGCGTCGACGAGACGGCGATGCTGAGCTTGTCGAGCGTCTGCGGCGCGGCCGGGCTACGGGTTTGTGTGTAGATGAAACCCAGGCCGGCCAGCACCGCGATGACGGCCAGCGGCCCGGCGGCCCACGCCAAGCTCCGCGTCAGGCGAGCACGCACGCTGGATCCGGCCTGTGACAGAGGGCTCACGATTTTGTTCTCCCTCGTACGACGCTGACCGGGTGGCCGGTGCAGCGCACGTCCGTACGCCTCATTCACTGTGCCTAAGGGTACGGGGGCTGCCGCCCGGTGGCAAGCCCCCGGCGCTGCGGGCTTCCCCCTGGGAATGCCCTACTGCGGTATCTTCTCGCGCCATGAGCAGTTCGAGCGACCCGGAAGTACGCGCCCCTTTCCTGGTGATGGCCCACCATCGGTCGGGCTCCAACTTCCTCCATGACCTGTTGCAGGCCCACCCGGCCATCGAATGCATCAACGAGCCGCTGTCGATGCACACCCGTTTTTTCCGGCAATGCGACCTGGTGCAATGGACCGACGTCGACTACGACCCCGATCTGTTCCACCGCTCGCTGGCGCAGCACCCGGGGCTGCGCGCCTACCTGGGGGAGCTGCGCGACTACCTGATGGGGTCGACCACGGCCCGCGTGGTCGGCTTCAAGGAGACGGCGCTGTTCGGCAAGCTCGAATGGCTGAAGGAGTTCATGCCGGCGCTGAAGGTGCTGTTCCTGACGCGCGACCCGCGCGCCATCGTCTCGTCGGTGCTGCGCAGCGACCTGTCCGAGTTCTGGCTGTATCAAGACCTGGTGCCGCAGGCCTTCCGCGAGTCCTGGCCGCACTACGAGAGCCGCGCCGGCGAGGCCGAGCCGGCCGTGCGCGCGGCCGAGATCGCGGCGATGAGCGTGGCCACGCGGCAGGCGCTGGCACGCCGCAGCCTGCACCTGTTCGAGCACCGGCTGGTGCCGCTGGAAGGCCTGGTGCGCGAACCGCAGCCGGCGCTGCGCGCGATGACGGATTTCCTCGGGGTCGAGCCGCACCCCGAGCAGGCGGCTTTCCTGCAGCAGCGGCAGGCGGCCAGCCGGGGCGGCATGTTCTCGTCGTTCCGCGCGCCGGCCGACGTACAGGAGGCCTGGCGGCGCCACCTGAGCAGCCGCCAGATCGAGGTGATCGACGGCGTGCTGGAGGCCGCGAGCGAATGACGGACGCCCGGGTGGAACGCTATCTCGACGAGGCGGTGCGCTTCGTGCCCGACCGCACGCGGCTGGCCGGTGCGGCGCCGTTGCGCGTGGCCCGCAGCCTGCTGACCTGCGGCCTCGCGGCGGAGGTGCTGAACGCGATGCGGGTGCCGGAAGAGGACGAGACCAGCTATCGCCACATCAACGTGCACAACCCGCGCTGCCCGCTGGTCTTCGACCGGCCGGCGCAGCGCTGGGCCTGCGTGGCGGGGCTGGACGAGCACCCGCTGTGGAGCGTGTCCTGGGCCGGTGCGGCGCTGATCTGCGGCCACCTGGGGGCGCGGCTGCCGAGCGTGGCCGAATGGGAGTGCTTCGCGTCGAACAACGAGCCGGCGCGGCGCTACCCGTGGGGGGACGCCGAGCCCGACCCGTCGCGCGCCAACTACGACGAGCACCATGGCGGCACCACGGCGGTGGGCCGGTTCGCGCCGAGCGAGATCGGCCTGCTCGACCTGGCGGGCAACCTCAGCGAGTGGTGCACCGACCGCGGTGTGTCGCCGTTCGAGCGCGTCGTGAAGGGCGGCGCGTGGAGCAAGCCGGCGCGCTTCCTGGCGATCGCCGCCAGCCGCGGCAAGTGGGAGCGGCTGGGCACGACGACGATCGGCCTGCGCCCGGTGTGGGACGACGGGAGGGCGGCATGAAGCTGGTGATCTTCGACCTGGACGACACGCTGGTGAACTTTGCCGCGACGCGCGAGGTGGCGTATGGCGAGATGGCGCGGCTGCTGGACGGCGAGGGCGTCGATTCGAAGGCCTTCATCCAGGCCTGCGTGCAGGTGGACCGGCCGCTGTTCCTGCAGTTCGAGCGCGGCGTGCTGACGCGCCAGCAGTACCGCGAGCGCCGCTTTGCCGACCCGTTCGGCCTGATCGGCGTGGCGCCGGCGGGCGACATCGTGCCGCGGCTGAACAAGCTGTTCATGGATTGCGTCAACGACAGCCCGCTGCTGTACGACGACGTGCGCCCGGTGCTGGCGGCGCTGCGCGGGGAGGGGGTGCAGACGGCGATCCTGACCAACGGGCCGTCGGATGGACAGCGCCGCAAGCTGAAGGCGACCGGGCTGGACGCGGCGGTCGACCACGTCGCGATCGGCGAGGAGGCCGGCGTCAGCAAGCCGATGGCGCGCGCCTTCCACAACGTGGTGGAGCGCTTCGCGATGAAGGCGCACGAGGTGCTGATGGTCGGCGATTCGCCGGAGCTCGACTACGACGGCGCGGTCAGCGCGGGCTTGCAGGCGCTGCTGCTGGACCGCGATGCGCGGCATGCCGACGGCAGCCGGCCGACGATCCGGTCCTTGCGCGAGATCCGGCCCGCATGACGACCTTCGAATGGATCATCCTGCTGTTCGCCGGCGCCGCGCTGCTGGCCGCGCTGGCCCGCCGCGTCGGTGCACCGTACCCCACCTTCCTCGCGATCGGCGGCGCGCTGCTGGCCCTGGTGCCCGACGGCCCGCGCTGGACGCTCGATCCGCACCTCGCGCTGACGCTGTTCGTCGCGCCGGTGCTGGTCGATGCCGCCTACGACACCTCGGTGCGCGACCTGCGCGCCAACTGGAAGCCGATCGCCGGGCTGGTGATCGCGGCCGTCGGCACCACGGTGCTCCTCGTCGCGCTGGCCGCACGCTGGCTGGTGCCCGGCATGCCGTGGCCGATCGCGATCGCGCTCGGCGCCATCGTCGCGCCGCCCGATGCCGCGGCCGCCACCGCGGTGATGCGGCAGCTGCAGCTGCCGCACAAGCTGCTCACCATCATCGAAGGCGAGAGCCTGCTCAACGACGCGAGCGCGCTGCTCATCTACCGCCTCGCGATCATGGCGATGCTGGCCGGGCACCTGGGCGTGGCCGCATTCACGCCGGTGCTGCTGCTCACCGTCTTCGGCAGCCTGGTCGTCGGCGTGCTGCTGGCCCGCGTGCTGCAACCGCTGTTGCAGCGCAATGGCGACGTCCCCACCGCGCTGATCCTGCAGTTCACCACCACCTTCGGCGTCTGGATGGGGGCCGAGGCGATCGGCCTGTCCGGCATCCTGACGCTGGTCACCTACGCGATGACGATGGCGCGCCGCGGCGGCGCCGGCATGCCGGCGCGCATGCGCATCCCGGTCTTCGCGGTCTGGGAGGCGGTGGTGTTCGTGCTGAATGCGTTCGCCTTCGTGCTGATCGGCCTGCAGCTGCGCCCGATCTGGGAGCGGCTCGAGGCCGGCGGGCGGGGCGGCGAATCGCTGGCGGTGGCGCTGGCCGTGCTGGCGGTGACCATCGTGGCGCGCTTCGCCTGGGTAATGGCCTACAAGTTCGTGCCGCTGCCCGGGCGGGTGCGCACGCTGCCGGTCCGCCAGGTGCTGGGCGGCGCCGTGGTGCTGTCGTGGGCCGGCATGCGCGGCATCGTCACGCTGGCCGCGGCCTTCGCGATCCCCGAGACGCTGCCCGGCGGCGCGCCGTTCCCCTACCGCGACCTGGTGCTGCTGTGCGCCTTCACCGTCGTGCTGGGCACGCTGGTGCTGCAGGGCCTGACGCTGAAGCCGCTGATCCGCTTCATCCACCTGCGCGACGACGACCCGGTGGGCCGCGAGGTGCGGCTCGCGCGCACCCATGCCTACCGCGCGCTGCTCGACGCGATCGACGGCGACGAGTCGCTGCACGCGCAGCTGCTGCGCCAGGAATACGCGTCGGCGCTGGCGCTGAACCAGGACCGCCAGCGCGACGAGCAGGCGATCGACGAAGGCTCCGGCGGCCCGCTGCGCCGCCGCGCGATCGCCGCCGCGCGCACGCGCACGCAAGAGCTGCTGCGCGCCGGCGTCATCGGCGACGCCGCCTTCCGCGTCGTCGTGCAGGAGCTCGACTGGGCCGAGCTGAGTGCCGGCGCCGGCCGCTCGCACTGACACCTGAACGGGACTCAGGCTTCTTAAGTTGTCGTACATCTTGATGAACATTGCCTTGCAAGCAGCGGTCTGAAACCGTTTTCTGACAGGGCAACTCCGGGGTTTTCTCACGAATTGAAGTCATACGATGACTGATGACTTGGTGGAATCCTCTGCCGGGTCGACTTCAGTGAGGAGACAAGCAAGATGCAACGACGCACATTCATGGGCGCGGCGCTGGCGCCGATCGCGCTGGCCGCCTGCGGCGGTTCGGACGACGACGGCACGCCGCCGCCCACCACGCCGCAATCCACGGCCGCAGCGGCGATGAAGCGCGCGGTGACCTACATGGACGAAGAGGTGTCGTACCGCGGCGGCTATGTCTGGTCGTACTCGCCGGACCTGACGCAGACCTTCGGCGAGATGGAGGCCAAGCGCACGATGTGCTGGATCCAGCCGCCGGGCACGCCGTCGGTGGGCAACATCTACCTCGACGCGTACCACGCCACCGGCGACGAGCGCTTCTACCAGGCAGCCGAGCGCACCGCGCTGGCGGTGGTGGCGGCCCAGCACGCGTCGGGCGGCTGGAACTACATCCACGACTTCGCCGGCGAGGAATCGCTGAAGCACTGGTACGAGACCATCGGCCACAACGGCTGGCGGCTGGAGGAGTTCCAGAACTACTACGGCAACGCCACCTTCGACGACGCCGGCACCGCGGTGGCCTCGCAGCTGATGTTGCGCATGTGGCTCGAGAAGAAGGACGCGCGCTTCGAGGCGCCGCTGAACAAGGCGATCGACTACATCCGCCAGGCGCAATTCGGCCCCGAGCTGGGCGTGGCCAACGGTGGCTGGCCGCAGCGCTTTCCGCACTACGCCGGCTCGAAGAGCGCGATGCCGGCACCCAACCCGGAGCAGATCCCGGCCGGTGCGCACGCCGGCATGGAGGATGGCGACTACACGCTGCACGTCACCTTCAACGACGACGTGATGGGCGAGAACATCAAGTTCCTGACGCTGTGCGTGATGGCGCTGGGCCGCACCGACCTGGTCGACAACATCACGCGCGCGATGGCCTGCATGCGCGGGCTGCAGCTGCCGGCGCCACAGGCCGGCTGGAGCCTGCAGCACCTGTCTCGCGACACCGCCGGCCGCACCGCCGGCGCCGCGGCGGGGGCGCGCACCTACGAGCCGCGCTCGCTGGCCACGCACACCACGCAGACCAACATCCAGCAGCTGTTCCACTACTTCACGCTCACCGGGGATCGCAGCTTCCTGGCGCGCATCCCCGAGGCGATCGCGTGGCTGAAGACGGTGCCGCTGCCGGCCGACGCGATCCAGCGCAACCCGCTGCTCAGCGGCCGCACGCACCCGACCTTCATCGAGCTCGACACCAACGAGCCGCTGTACGTGCACCGCTACGGCTCGAACATCCACAACGGCGCCTACTACGCCGACAAGGACCTGGCGAACACGCTGAGCCACTACTCGGCGGGCCGCTCGATCGACCTGGCCGGCCTGCAGAAGCGCCACGACGAGCTGAGCGCGATGAGCGATGCGGCGGTGGCCGAGATGGTGGCGCGTTCGCCGCTGAAGGCGACGCAGCCGACTGCGCTGCCGAAGTACTTCGGCATCCGCGAGGTCGACTTCCCCGACCTGTTCGCCGGCGCGGTGATGGCGACGCCGACGGTGCCGCAGGCCGAGGTGGACACGCTGGTCACCGACCTGGGCGACAAGAACTACTGGACGGCGCCGGTGCCCGAGGTCGTCAACCCGTACCGCGGCGACGGGCCCGGCACGCCGTACACCGGCACGGCCTACCGCAGCAAGCACGTGGGAGACATCTACGACACCTCGCCGTACCCGGCCGACAACCCGCCGGACATCGCGCCCTACGTGAAGCGCGACAAGCCGCAGTTCATCGTGACGGCGGATTTCATCCGGCGCATGGGGCGATTGATCGCGTTCGTCGCGCCGGTGAAGGCGGCCTGACGGGGCGCAGCGTCGAAGACGATGGCGTGGAGTCGTTCAAGCGGGGCTCCGGCCGCAGGCAGAATCGCGCGGCCATCCACACCATCTCTTCATGACCACCAATCCTTACGCCCCTCCCACCGCCGTCGTCGACGACGTCCCGACGCCGCTGGCCGCATCGGCCGAACCGCCGTTCTTCGCGGTGTCACTGCCCAAGCTCGTGGTGCTGTCGCTCTGCACGCTGGGCCTGTACGAACTGTTCTGGTTTTACCGCAACTGGCAGCGCATCAACGTGCGCGAGCAGTACAAGCTCAATCCGGTGCTGCGCACGTTCTTCTCGGTCATCTTCTGCTATGCGTGCTTCTCGCGCATCCGCGAGCACGGCAGCCGCCTGGGCGTTCAGCCGCCGCTGGCCGCCGGGGCGTTGGCCGCCGGCTGGATCGTCACGACGATCCTGTGGAAGCTGCCCGATCCGTTCTGGCTGATCAGCCTGCTCGCCGTGTCCTTCATGCTGCCGGTGCAGGCCTATGCCAACCGCGTCAACGCGGCCACGGTACCCGACCACGACCCGAACAGGCGCTTCACGGGCTGGAACTGGTTCGCCGTCGTCGTGGGCGGCGGCCTGCTCGTGCTGGCGATCCTCGGCTCGTTCGTGCCGGAGTGAGCGTCAGCCCGCGGCGGCACCCGCCGGCGCCAGCAGGTTGGCGTCCCGCGCCAGCCGCCAGCGGCCGTTCTCCTTGTGGAACACCGTCAGCGCCTGGCCGGTGCGCGTGCTCGCCGGCGAGCCGTCGTGCGGCGTGATCGTCACCTTCAGGCGGTTGCGCGCGATGGCCCAGTCGCCGCTGACGATCAGCTCCTCGATCTCGCTCGTGCCGTCGACCGACGGGCCGCCGGCGCCCGCCTGGGCCCGGGCCTGCTTCTCGAACAAGGCCTTGTCCATCGGCGGCTTGCCCGGCTGCAGGAACAGCGCGTCGTCCGCCACCAGCGCCAGCACGCGCGTCGCATCGCCTTGCTGCGTGGCTTCCATCCACTGGCGCACGAGTTCGTGGATCTGGCGCTTGTCGTCCGCGGTGCCGACCTCGTCGACGAAGGTGCCGGGCTTGGCCTCGTGCGGCAGCGACCACCCGAAGTAGACCTCCACCTCGATCAGCTGCTCGCCGCGCACCGACAGCCGCTCGGCATTGCGGAAGCGCTTGCCGTCGAGCGTGGTGGCCTCGTAGACGACGAAGACGCGGTCGTCGCCATCCGGCGCGATGCTGACGAAGTCGAAGCTCTTCGTGCGCTGGCTGTTCGGCCAGCAGCGCTCCAGGTAGGCGGCGCGGTCGAGCGCATTGTCGAGCGGGCTGGTGAAGCGGAAGTCGGGGGCGACCAGCGCCTCGATGGCCGCGCGGTCCTTGGTGACGTAGGCCTGGTAGCAGGCGCGTGCAATGGTCTCGGCGTGGCTGGCGTTCATCGGCGTACTCCTGTCATCGGTCCTCGGGCTCGTCACCCCGATCCAGTCTGAACCGCCGCGCGAGCGGCCCGGCGGGCGGCAAGTTTTGCCGGTGACGCGGCCGGGGCCAAGGTTTGCGCGACCCGATCCGTTTGGCCACCCGGCTACCTGAGCGAGCCCGACAGGAACTGGCGCAGGCGCTCGCTGCGCGGGCGCGCCAGCACCTCGCGCGGGTCGCCTTGTTCCTCGACCAGGCCCTTGTGCAGGAACAGCACCTGGTTCGACACCTCGGTCGCGAACCCCATCTCGTGCGTGACGACCACCATCGTGCGGCCCTCGGCGGCCAGGTCGCGCATCACCTTCAGCACCTCGCCGACCAGCTCGGGGTCGAGCGCCGAGGTCGGCTCGTCGAACAGCATCACCTCGGGCTCCATCGCCAGCGCCCGCGCGATCGCCACGCGCTGCTGCTCGCCGCCGGACAGCTGCGACGGATAGAGGTCGCGCCGGTGCGCGACGCCCACGCGCGCCAGCAGCGCCTCGGCGCGCTCGACGGCCTGCGCCTTCGGCACGCCCAGCACGTGCACCGGCGCCTCGATCACGTTCTCGAGCGCCGTCATGTGCGCCCACAGGTTGAAGTGCTGGAACACCATCGCCAGCTTGCTGCGCAGCCGCTGCAGCTGCCGGGCATCGGCGGCCTGCAGGCTGCCGTCGCGCGCCGGTTTCAGCGCGATCGCCTCGCCGCCCACCGCGATGCGGCCGGCGTTCGGCTGCTCGAGCAGGTTGATGCAGCGCAGCAGCGTGCTCTTGCCGGAGCCGGACGAACCGATGATGCTGATGACGTCGCCGCGGCGGGCCTGCAGCGACACGCCGTTCAGCACCTCGACCTCCCCGAACCGCTTGTGCAGCCCGTCCACGCGCAATGCTTCCATCCCGAAAGGGTAGCGCAGCTATGATCCAGGCCGCCGCGCGCTGCGTAGAAGCAGCATGAACGTCGCCCGCCCACTGCCCGCCCAGGACGCGCCGCGCCCGCGCTACCTGTCGGTCGCGGCGCCCTTGAACGCCCGAAGCCCGATGCCCAGCAGCGATGAACTGTCCCAGCTGATCCTTGCAGTTGCACAGCAAGGCGACCGGCAGGCGTTCGCGGCGCTGTTCAAGTACTTCGCGCCGCGCGTCAAGTCCTACCTGCTGCGCACCGGCAGCCACGAGCACCTGGCCGAAGAGGTGGCGCAGGAGACCCTGGTGTCGGTGTGGCGCAAGGCCGGCTCCTTCGACCCGGCGCACGGCCACGCCTCGACCTGGGTCTTCACGATCGCGCGCAACCTGCGTGTCGACCACGTGCGCCGGCGCGGGCTGCACATCGCGTCGGGCCTGGACCTGGGCGACGAGGCGATGGACGACTGCGCGCCGTCGTCCGAAGACGCGCTGCGCTCGGCCCGGCGCGAGCGCGGCGTGCGCGAGGCCCTGGCGCGCATGACGAGCCAGCAGGCGCAGCTGGTGCGGCTGTCGTTCTTCGAGGAGCATCCCCATGCGCAGATCGCGCAGGAGATGGGGATGCCGCTCGGCACCGTCAAGTCGCGCATCCGCGCCGCGATCGGCCGACTGCGGGAGATGCTGGATGGGATCGAATCATGATTGAGCAACATCCGCACGACGACCTGCTGCTGTCGTATGCCGCCGGCACGCTGGCCAGCGGCCCGTCGGTGGTGCTGGCCGCGCACCTGGAAGTCTGCGAGCACTGCCTGGAGCGGCTGCGGCTGGCCAAGACGCTGGGCGGCGCGCTGCTCGACGAGATCGCGCCGGTGCCGCTGGACGTGGATGCGCTGGCGCGCACGCTGGCGGCGATCGATGCGCCCGAGGGGGCCGGGCTGCCGCCCGCGCCCCCGCGCCCGCCGCTGCACCGCCCGCCGCTGCCCGAGGGGGCTGCGTGGCCGCAGTCGCTGCAGCACTGCAGCGCGACGCCGTGGCGCTTCATCGCGCCGGGCATGCGCTGGAGCCGTGTCAGCGTGCCCTGGGATCCGGCGGCCAATGTCTTCCTGCTGCGCATCGGCGCGGGCAAGTCGCTGCCGAAGCACAGCCACGACGGGCGCGAGCTGACGCAGGTGCTGCACGGCGCGTTCGAGGACGGCCGGGGGGTCTACCGCCCGGGCGACTTCGACGAGGCCGATCCCCATGTGCACCACGAGCCGGTGGTGGGGCCGGGCGGGGCGTGCATCTGCCTGACCTCGGTCGAAGGGCGCATGCGCTTCGACGGCGTGGTGGCTAGGTGGTTTGCGTCGTTAGTCGGCATGTGAGGCCGGCAGACACCGCGGTGGCGAAGGTGCCCCAGCACAGGTCGAGCAGCGTGACGCGCAACGGCCAGCCCACCAGCGTGGCCTGGTTGGTGAGGTCGTAGGTGGCGTAGGCGACGAGGCCGAGCACGGCGCCGCGCCACAGGGCGGCCTGCCAGCGCGATTGCTGCAGGCCGGGCAGCACGGCCAGGACCACGATGCCGGCGACGTAGAGCCCATAGAAGAGCACGGCCGGCAGCCAGGCGATGTCGTCGCGCATCAATGCACCGAGGGCGGGCTTGTACAGCAGCTGCGAGGTCGACAGCAGCCAGCACGAATCCAGCGCCAGGAAGGCGAGCGCCGCGAGGCCGTAGGCCTGGGCGAGGCGAAGGGGTTTGACTTCGGTCACGGGTGGATCCTCCGCAGCTTCTACGTTGACGCACTCTGGCTGGATCGAGAAGAATGGCCCGCTTTGCGAAAGGCCACAATGCCATCCCTCCAGGCTGATGCAACGCGATGAGTTCGACACCCGCCCAGCGGATTGACGACGTGCTGCGCCGCGGCCCGGTGCCGTTGCTGAAGCAATCCGGCTACAAGACAATGGTCAGGCGATCGACCCCTGGTGGGCGATCGCGCCGGACACGGATGTCGATGGGCTGGGTGCTGAACTGGTGGGTGTCCTGAAGGAAGTCGCGTTTCCGTACCTCGACAGGATCTCGACGCTCGAGGGTGTGACGGCATCGCGGGCCAAGACCCCGTCGCTGTCGACGGCCAGCGAATTGCTGCTGCTCGGGCGCACCGCCGAGACGTTCGCCGCATTCGAGGAATGCAGGGGCCGGTTCGAGCAGCCGCAGGCGTCCTCACGGCCCGGGAGCAGCGCCATGCAGCGGAGCGCTTGGAGCATGGCGCCTTACGTGCTCTGTGCGTTGCACATCTTCGTCGTGGTGCTCTTGCTTGCGATGATGTTTCGAGCAATCTGGCGACATCGCCTGCGCAATTCAGTTGCATGACAAATCCAATGCCCTACCAAGACCAATTCGTCCCCGCCGCCCTGATCGTCGCGTCGACGCTGGTCTTCTTCGTGCTGGAGCGCGTGCGCCCCGGACGAGCCCTGCCGGCATCCCCAGGCTGGTACGCCCGCGCGACGCTGATGAACCTGATGCAGCTGGCCCTGATCGGCGTCGGCGGGTTGACGTGGAACCGCTACTTCCGTGACCACGCGGTGCTGCCGCTGGGACACTGGCCCAGCGCCATCCTCGAGGGTGCGTTCTACTGGTTCGTCGGCACGCTGATCTTCTATTGGTGGCGCCGCCTGCGCCATGCCAATGGTTTCTGGCTGATTTTTCACCAGGTGCACCACAGCCCCAGCCGCATCGAATTGCTCACCGCGTTCTACAAGCACCCGATCGAGATCGCGGCCGATTCCATCATCACCGGCTTCTTCATCTACTGCGTGTTCGGCGGCACGGCCGAAGCCGGAGCCTGGACGTCGTTCTTCGGCGCCACAGGCGAGTACTTCTACCACTCCAACATCCGCACGCCGCGCTGGGTGGGCTGGTTCCTGCAGCGGCCGGAACACCACTCCATCCACCACGAGCTCGACGTGCACAAGTACAACTTCGGCGACATCACCTGGTGGGACCGGCTGTTCGGCACCTTCAAGGACACCAACGGGTTCGCCGCGCGCTGCGGCTTTCCGGGGCGGCAGGAGGAGAAGCTGGGCGAGATGTTCAGCTTCAAGGATGTGTATCGATGAAGACTCGTTTCGTTGTCGCCTGCCTGCTGGTCGTGGCCGCCGCGACTGCGACATCGACGAGCCGATGGCCAATCTCGCGATCATCGAGAAAGGAATCATCCGGCTGCAGGGCAATGGCGGCAACTATCGCTCCAGGAGCTCGGATGAGCAGGCCATGGATTCGGAGCCGGGCATCTGGATGCTCGACTTCCAGCGGACGAAGAACAACGACTGGTGATCGCCTACCAAGGCGGATGCTGGTGGTTCGGCGTCGGGGTGAATCCTGCAGGAAGGTATCGCGCCGTCAAACCTTCTCGATGATCGCTTCACACCACGTTTCGCGGGCTTTCTGAGTTCGCTGCTGCGGGTGGCGATAGGCGAATTCGCGGCTGCTGTCGCGCAAGCCAATCAATGCCGCGCCATTCAGCGATGTCACTGCTGCTTGTGCCATCGTTCTCAGCCCACGGTTGAGGCCCCAGGCGGCAATGATGGGTGCCTGGGGTTTGCGCACCAGCGCGGCCTGGAGTTCCGCGCTGCGATGGTTGGCAAAGATGGAATGCTCTTGGCGTCCGAATGCCTTCTCGCACGCCTTGATGCATGCAAGGAGCTGTGCGCTTCTCGGCTCCCGCAGGTCCGAAAGATTGATGACGCGCACGAAGCTCCAGCGGAAGTGCTGCATCAACCGCATGACCTGATACTGGGTCAGGTCGGGTCTGGCTGGCTCGAGGCTTGCAGCGTTTCGGGGAAGCAGGCCGTCTCCTTCCAGAGGCATCGACCCGCCCGGGTTCATCATGATCACGATCGCGTCGGCCTGAACACCGGGTTTGCTGGATCGATGGATCTCAAGGAGATCGCGGCACAGGTAGCGCGCCGATCCCCTGTTCAAGCAGTAGAAGTGACCCTTGACTGTGAAGTGCTCCTTCAGCCTTGCCGCCGGAAGCTGATGCGATTTCGGTTCGGTCACAGCGGTGTCGCCTGGGAGATGTCCCGCTGCTGAAGCAACGCTCTTCCGAGACGGCCATCGAAGTCGGCGATACGGTCCAGGAGGTCAAGCAGGCCCACCGACCGCTCGATGATCACGCGGCGCCATTGGCTGTCCTTGTGGCGGGCGAATCTGGCGTCAACGTTGACAAGGAGGCGCCGAAGCTCCTCGGCCTCGGCCGATGACCTGGCGTCCTTGCTGCGCCAGCACAGGGCGAGCGAGTACTTCGACTTGGTGGTATCCGTGAATCGCGCGCGCAGGAAGACGGGCCACCATTCCTCGCCCAAGAACTTCTCCCAACCGCTCGGACACATCTCCAGCCAGGCGCGCTTGTGGTTCACGTTGTCCTTTGGCAAGGACGGAAACCGAGCCAGGATTGCCGATTTGACTGAAGCCATACCTTGGGCTTCCTTCAGGGCTTCCACTGCGCTCTTGTTCTGCAACAGGAACAGCAGGGCCGCATCAGTTTCGTTTTTCGTCTGGAGCCATTCACGCTCCAGTCGACCCCGAGAAAATCCGATGAGTTGCTTCACGGCCTCGGGGTAGGACTGGTGGAGGTCCGCTGCCAGCTTCAGGCACTTTTCGTTGGCTGGACTCTCCCAGTCCGTCTGGCGATTGCAGTAGCTGACGACGAGCTGGGCGGCTGCGTTGCCACGGGCCACGTGCATGAGTGCTCTCTGCGCAGACGTCTCCAGCCAGTCGTAGCCAATGTGCAGCCAGGAACTCGCTGCTGGTCTCAAGGCGGCATCCTCGCCATCGAACTCCCTGTCGAGGGCGATGTAGACCTGGTGGTAGTCACGCAAGCGCGGATTGGCGGCCACGGCTTCGACGAAGCTGTCGCGATAGCCGTCAAGTTGCTCCTGCCGCTGCGCAGCACCTGCCTTGTTCTCGATCAGGATGACGAACTGGTTCTGGGCGTCGATCACGAAGAGGTCGACACGCTCGCTGGCTTTCATGCCAAGTTCGCGCGCGGTGAATGCGGCGCCAAAGCTGCTTGTGCGGATCTTCGACGGCGGCCAGTCCTTGAAGAATCTCGCTGTCGTTCCGCGCCCGTCGAGGCCGCTGTCGCCGGCGGCCGCCAATGCCGACGAGTAGATCAGCAGGTCTCGGAGGATCTCGTCGCCTTGGCCGTGGCCTTCCTTGGCGTCGAGCATCCACGCGAGCACGTCTGAATGCTGGTTTTCGCTCAACGAGATGACGTCAAGCACCTCATCGCCGGTGCGCTGCAACTCGCACAACTCCACGAGCCGCTTGTCCGCCATCAACGCCTCGAGCGATGCGCCGAGTTCGATTGTTGCCATCGTGGTGCCCTCCCAGGCTGGCGCGAAGCCGTGCGGCGACCTTAGCAGATGCCTTGGAAATCGCAATTGCCGAGTTCCCGCTCAGACCCCGTCTGACATGAGATCGCACTACAGTAGGCCGATGCGCCCGACGATCTGGCACCACACGCACGTCTTCGACGAAGGCAACCCGCTGGCCGAGCGCAACACGCTGCTGGCGGCGGTGCTCACTGCCGCGATGATGGTGGTGGAGATCGCCGGCGGCTGGTACTACAACTCGATGGCGCTGCTGGCCGACGGCTGGCACATGAGCTCGCACGTGCTGGCACTCGGCCTGTCGGTGGTGGCGTATGCGGCGGCGCGGCGGCTGGCCCGGCATGCGCACTTCGCATTCGGCACCTGGAAGATCGAGATCCTGGGCAGCTACACCAGCGCCATCCTGCTGATGGGGGTGGCGCTGCTGATGGCCTGGCAATCGGCCGAACGCCTGCTGGTGCCGGCCGCCATCCACTACGACGAGGCCATCGCGCTGGCGGTGGTGGGCCTGGGTGTCAACCTGGCCTGTGCCTGGCTGCTGGGCGGCGCACATGGCCATGGCCACGACCACGGGCATGGCCACGCCCACCCGCATGACCACCACGAGCACCACGCCCACGACGACCACCACGACCACCACCGCGGCGACCTGAACCTGCGCTCGGCCTATGCCCACGTGATGGCCGATGCCGCGACCTCGGTGCTGGCCATCGTGGCATTGTTCGGCGGCAAGCTGTGGGGCGCCGCGTGGCTCGACCCGGTGATGGGCCTGGTGGGCGCCGCGGTGGTGGCCGCCTGGGCCTTCGGGCTGGTGCGCGACTCGGGCCGCGTGCTGCTGGATGCCGAGATGAACGCGCCGGTGGTGGCCGAGATCCGCGAGGCGATCGCCGCCAGCCCGATGCCGGCCAGCATCTGCGACCTGCACGTGTGGCGCGTCGGCAAGGGCAAGTACGCCTGCATCGTCTCGCTCGCCACTACCGCCGACGCGACGCCGGACGACTTCAAGAAGCAGTTGGCGGTGCACGAGGAGCTGGTGCACATTTCGGTGGAAGTGAACCGGATGCCGGTGATAGCCGCCGGCTGAGCGGGCGCAAGTACGCCACCAAAGGCGGTGGGGGTGGCGCTGGAGGATGTGGCGTTGGCGGCGCGGGTGTGCCGCGCCGTCGGGGTCATGGCTTGGGCGGCGGATCCACCGCCAGCGGATCGCTCGCCGGAAACGTCATCGCCAGCGCGTCGTCCAGCTCCCTTTCGAGCGTGGCGCCCCCCGCCCGCTCGGGCGCGATGGCGTGCTCCAGGTCGCGCTCGGCCTGCAGGCTCGCCAGGTCTCGCCCGATGGTGACCACCGCCAGCACCCGGCCGCCCTGGCGGTAGCGCACCGTGCAGTCGCGCGCCGCCAGCGAGCCGTCGATCTCGATCGCATCCCAGCGTTCGGCATGGCCCACGTACTGGATGGCCACGTCGTAGTGCTGGCTCCAGAAGAAGGGGCTGATGTTGAAGGGCTGGCGCTGGCCCAGCATGTTCTGCGCGGCAACCTGGCCCTGGCGCTGCGCGAGCGCCCAGTGCTCGACGCGGATGCGTTCGCCCGAGTGCGGATCGGGCCAGCGCGCGATGTCGCCGGCGGCATAGATGCCGGGCACGCTGGTCTGCAGGTAGGCATCGACGCTCACGCCGCGGTCGACCGCCAGGCCGGCCTGCTCGGCCAGCGCGATCGACGGGCGCACGCCGACGCCCGCGACGATCAGCTCGGCCTGCAGCGCGCTGCCGTCGGCCAGGCTGACGCGCGTGCCCTCGACGCCGGCCACCGTGGTGCCGAGGTGGAAGACCACGCCCTGCGCCGTGTGCAGCTCGCGCACGAAGTGGCCCACTTCGGGCCCGAGCACGCGCTGCATCGGGATGGCGTCGGGCGACACCACGTGCACCTCGAGGCCGCGGCTGCGCAGCGAGGCCGCCACCTCCAGGCCGATGAAGCTGGCGCCGATGACGAGCGCCGAGCGGGCAGATGCTGCCTTCTCGGCGATGGCGCGGCTGTCTGCAAAGCTGCGCAGGCTGTGCACCTGGCCGGGCGCGGCGCCGGGCACCGGCAGCTGCACCGGATCGGCCCCGGTGGCGAGCAGCAGCGCGCCGAACGGGCGCGTGGCGCCGCCGGCGATGCGCAGCCGACGCGCCGCCACGTCGATGGCCTCGACGCGGGTGTTCAGCAGCAGCTCGATGCGGCGTTCGGCATACCACTCCGTGGACCTCAGCGGCATCCAATCGGCCTGCGCGGTGCCGGCGAGGAAATCCTTGGAGAGGTTGGGCCGGTCGACGGGCGCGTCGGCATCGGCGCTGAGGATCGCGAGCCGGCCTTCGTAGCCTTCGCGCCGCAGCGTGTCTGCGGCGGCGAGGCCGGCTGCGCCGCCGCCGACGATGAGCACGTCTTGCAGCGGGGCGAGCGTGCGCGAGCGCGGCGGCTGCACGATGCGCTCGCGCGCGAAGACCTGGGTGCCGACCTGCTCGACGCGCCAGCAGGGCAGGTCGTCGAGCGGCGGCGCGCACAGCGCTTCGCCGGTGCGGATGTCGAACTGGCCGTGGTGCATCGGGCAGTGCAGCACGTGGCCGCTGAGCAGGCCTTGGGCCAGCGGGGCGTGGTAGTGGGTGCACTGGGCGCCGATGGCGTAGAGGGCGTCGCCCTGGCGCAGCAGGAGGGCGTCTTCGCCGTCGATCTGGCCGGGGAGCATGGCGCCGTCGGCGAGCTGCACGAGGGGGATGCCGGCCTTGAGGTCGGGTGGGGTGGTGTCGGGCATGGTCGTGGCGGTGTCTGCGGGATCCGAGGGGTGCACGGTACTCCTGCGGGGCGGGGATGCCAACAGCCCGGGCAACCCACCGCCCCTTGCCCAACGGCCGCCTACCGCGGCAGGCAGTTCCCCAACATCGCAAACACCGAGAGGACTGTAACGGCCATGAGGATGGCCAACACTGTCGTTCGTGGCATGAAAGCTCCTGTGAACGGTTGCGGGGGGCTCAGCGATTCAGCGCGCCCCTGGGGCTGCGCCGCCGCGGCGGCATCACGCCGAACTCGGGCCGGTGCATCTGCTGATCGCTGACCCAGCCGCTCAGGCGCGTGGCCTGGTCGCCGATGAGTTCGAGCGAGGCGATGCACAGGCCGCGCAGGGCGGTGTCTTGCGCCTGGGTGATCCACGGCGGCACGGCCGGGGCCTCGGGCGGGGGCGGCGAGGGCGGTTTTCGTTCACCCGCTTCCAGCCACGCGGCCACGCCATCGCTGACGTCGATGACGTGCTCCAGCAGGCGATGCACCAGGCCGGCCTTGAGCGTGAACTCGAGGCTGTCGACGGGGGAGGTGCGGAAGGGTTGGAAGGAAGAAGAGGAACCCGCTTGGTCGGACTGCGGTGAAGAAGCGGGGAAGGTTGGCGTCTTGGGGGCGCCAACGGGGGTACCAGCCATGTGATGGCTCCTGTGTTGCGGTTGGTCGAAGACCGCGCCCTCGCTGCTAAACGAGGGTGGCGGCCCAAAGCAGGGTTAGCAGACCGGAACACAGGAACCGGCGAGCCCGAAGGCTCCCCCACCCGGGCCGCCCTAAATCTGGACTGGCATAGGTGTTGACGCGCAAAAGAAAAGCCGCGGTAGCGGCTGCGCGCCTGTGTGTTCGGGCTGCTAAACCCGGCCTGCGTTGGGGCAGGCCGGGGCACTGTAGCACTGTGGGGTAGAGGGTCCTTGATAAGGTGACCCGCCATTCAACGTCAACCGCTTGAACGTCCTGGAGCCAATCAGCGCCGCCTGCTTGCGGGTCCATCCCAGTTGCGGGTCGTTGCCTCGGCCGCGCATACTCGTCACGCCTCTCAAGGTCAGGGAGATGTCCAGTGTCACAGTTCACAAAGCTGTTGACCGAGCACACAGCGCTGCAAGAGCGCATGAAGTTCAGCAAAGAAACGCTCGGCAAGATCACGACTCATCTAGATGGATGTCCAGCGTGCAGTCGCCCAGATCTCTGCATCTTCGCCGCTGGCAGTCTGGCGAGGTACGAGACTGGAAGAAGCTCGGACCTTGATCTGTTCTTCATAGGAGATCGTGCAGATCGGAACCCAAAGGAGCGAAGCATCTCGCGACTCCAAGAAATCGAAGCCTTTGCCGATCTCGTTCGGTTGAATGCAGACCTGCATCTTGAACCGTTTAGCGGTGATGGGCGGTATCTCAAGATCCACGAATTGTCGGACATCATTAATGGAACCGGGACAGCGGAAGACGACAGTGAAAATCTATTTACTACACGCCTACTGCTTCTATTGGAAAGCAAGCCTATTGCTGGTCATATTGTCTATAGCCGTGCTGTCGCTGAAGTTCTGAAGATGTACTTTAGGGATGGTCGAGGGCGAAAGGGGTATCGACCGCTGTTTCTGCTAAACGACATCCTCAGATATTGGAGAACACTCTGTTTGAATTACGAGCAGGCGCGCAGGGAGGACGGAAAACCGTGGTGGAAGGTTAACCTCAACCTAAAGTTTCCACGCAAACTCACAGTTTTCTCGACAGTGCTGGCAATCATCGCAACGCGACTGACAACAGAAGAAGAGTTCTTCACTATCGCACAAATGACGCCAATGGAAAGGCTTGCATTTGCTCTCGACACGATGGATGATATTGATTTGCTGGTTGAATTCGAAGTTGTGCTAGATAACTACGAAGAATTCTTGGCTGCGAAATCTCATCGAGAGCTTGAAGGGCCGACGAAACCGGCTCCTCTTATCGAATTCAGCAAAAAGGCTGAGCATATGAATGACTTCCTGCACAATGTCTTAGCGAGCCAAAAGCTGGATCGCCGGTTGGTGCGATACGTGCTGATCTAGTGGAATATGGCTTATTTTATTTTCGCCGAGTTTGGTAATGAATTCGTTGTTAACTTTCTAACAGAGCTGCGGCAGGCATTGCAATGCCAAATCGACCCTTCACCGATCCACGTAACACTTCGGGGGCCCTACAAGAAGCCGCCTGCTCTAGCCCACTTAGAAGAGTACGCCCAGCGGCTGCGAGGGCTTGGAGTTGCAATAGGGAAGCATGGTTACTTCTATACCCCGAAAGGTTTCGCTGTATTCGTGTTGGCCGAATGCTCAGTATTCCGCGCTTTGTGGGATAAGCCGGACTTTAAGGTCTCCCGCGAGCATATCCAGCCGCACATTACTTTATTTGAGTCGCCGGATCGTGAGGCTGCAAAACAAGTTCATGATTTTCTCCGGGTCCAGAATATGCGAATCCACACCTATAACATCCGACTAAGCATCTACGAATCTCGCGCCGCCCAAGGAGATCTCTTTAGCCGACCAACAGCCTTCCCGGTTGGTAGACCTATCAGTCGAGATGTCTACAGAATCCAGGAGGGGATGCTCGAGAAGGCGTATGAATTAGGCCGCTGCCTTGCAGAAAGGGTGCGAGCTCGATCTGGTCAATGCGTCGATGAATGAAAAGACTGATCATCGAACACGGGGAGCGAAAGTCGTACTCCTAAGTTGGCTACGGCCCTGGCGGGCGATACATCAAGGACCGCGCTGCGGCTCAATCGCAACTTAAGCCTCGCCTTTCGGATGTCCGTCAGGCTGCGCGTACTCCAAGTGCTCGCCAGAAGGTCGGATGGACCTGCACTATCGAGGATGGCCGTATAGACCCAGCGGCGGGACGATGGTCAGAGTAATGGGGCCAAAAGCAGGCAGTCGTCGAATCTGTTTTAATCCCGACAACGCCGACGGTGTAGAGTGAATCGGCCAATACAAGCACGAAATCGAGAGTGCTACCTTTCCCGTCTAAGAAGTGTTGTCTCGCGGCCCTGGCTACTGAGTTGTCTTCGACTAGAAGCGTAGAACTGGAATTGCGCCACTTGTGCCAAGTCTCCGATCGAGGAACATCGAGCGCAATGTTGTACTTTTCCCTGAATCTTGCGGAGCCACGACAAATAGCGCTCGTCCCAAGGCTATGGGCATGGCTGTTCCAGGCAGCAGTCAATCGTAGTTGCTGAACATAGACGAAGATGATCGAGCGCGATCCCGGGTTAACCATAACATGTTCGTCCGTTCCGCAAACTTGTTGCTTCGAATGCGAATCGCTCTTGGGGCGCATCCTCAATGTGTTGGTTGACGACATCTGTCTCACGGACGCAGCATAAGAATGGCGGCGGAACGACTCTGCGCGATGATTCGCGCGACTTGAGAGGGGCCATGGACTTCATTGATCACCTTCGGGTGTTGGCAAATCGAATTGCGAACACCAAGGACCTCATCCAAACGGAAGAGGCGACAAAGAACGCAATGGTCATGCCCTTCATTCAGATCTTGGGTTACAACGTCTTCGATCCGCTGGAGGTCACTCCTGAGTTGATTGCGGACGTCGGCACCAAGAAGGGCGAGAAGGTCGACTACGCCATCCTCCGAGACAACAAGCCGATCATGCTATTCGAGTGCAAGAAGTGCGGCGGGGATCTCCACATCAACCATGCCAGCCAGCTATTCCGATATTTCCACGTCACTGATGCTCGTTTCGGTGTGCTGACCAACGGCTTGGTCTATCGCTTCTTCACGGATCTGGAGCGGCCGAACAAGATGGACGAGAAGCCATTCCTTGAATTCAACATCTTGGATTTCAAGGAGCGCGATGTTGAAGAGCTCAAGAAGTTCGCGAAGACGGCCTTCGACGTCGAGACGATTCTGACGACCGCCAATGAACTGAAGTACACGCGAGCCATTCAAACCCGACTCAATCAATGGATCCAATCGCCGTCCGAAGACTTCGTGCGGATCCTGTCCATAGACTTGCTCGGCAACAAGCGCTTCACTCCCGCTGTGAAGGAGCAGTTCACACTCATTGCGAAGCGCGCGTTCGATCAGCTCATCGGCGAGAAGATCAACGAACGCTTGAAGGGGGCCATGACGCCGGAGTCGCCGAGCTTGGTAGAAGCCGTCCCCATCGCCATGCCCACGAGCGCCACGCCCTTGGCCGGCGTAGCCGCGGCAATCAGTGAAGGTGGTCCTGAGGGCGGGCCGGCCGTTGCGACTACCGCAGAAGAACTCGAGGCGTTTCATATCGTCCGCGCCATCGTCCGCGATCTGATCCCGACCAAGCGGGTCGTGATGCGCGACGCACAGAGCTACTGCGCCATCCTTCTGGACGACAACAACCGAAAGCCCATCTGCCGTCTGCGGTTCAACAACACAGAGAGGCTTCGCATAGGAATCTTCAATGACAAGCGAGAGGAAGAGCAGTTCCCTCTGGAGGAGGTGGATGCTGTCTACTCCTTCGCGAAGCAGCTGAAGGCAACCGTAAGTGGCTACCTTGCCGTTGGCGACAAGATCCCTTCCGAGTCTCGGGATTGAGGATGAGAAGGGGGGCAGGGTGACTTCAAGGGAAAGGATGCGCCATGTGCGATTTCAATGCTGCAGGGTGGACAGCGACAGGTTTGCTAGCAGCTTTCCTGCTCATACTGCTGAAGTTGGTGGTCCGCCAGTGGACTCGCCGCAATATCGAATGGAGGATCGCAGTCCAGCATGAAGCGGCTACCGAGGCGGCGAAGCTGTTGAAGGATTGGTGCGCGTGGCTCGCTACCATTTCCACAGCGGCCATTGCGGCTAACGGATTCCTTGCGCCACTGCAAGGAACGAGCCTCTGCGGCGCAAGTGCTTTGGCCGTTCTGTCCATCATGGCGTTTATCGTGGCAATAATTGCCACCGCTACATTGCTGCTCGCTCTTCCGTCGATTGTTGCGAGATTTGACCGCGAAAACGCGAGTCTCGACAACGACTTCTATGAAGCCCAATCGTTCATGTGGGCGTCAACTTCGGTCTCCGGTCTCCTACCTCTATTCCGAGTGGGCTTCATCGCTGGTCTGCAGTACCTGTGCTTTGTCATTGGGAGCATCTCCTTCGCACTGCATGCTGCGCTTCGATATGCAAATTGACGGGTTGTGCCTGCACTACGTCGCCCTCAAAAGAACAAATACCCCGACAAGTTCGCCATGTTCCTCGCATCATCAATCCCCCGATGCGGGTTCCCCACAAACTCCAGCCCCACGCGCCGCAACGCATCCCCCAGCCCGCAGGGCTTGCGCAGATTCAGGTTCTCCGCAAACCGCTTCTTTATGTTGATGTGCTCATCCCCAAAAGGGAACGGCGCGCCATGGAGCGCGCAGTCTTGCCGCAGCTGGTGACTGTCATAGTCGCCCCAGCTGCAGAAGGTTGGCTTGTCGAAAGAGCCCACCCATGCAGCAAAGCGCTGCAGCACGGCCGGGAAAGCTTCCGCTGAATCCACATCGCCCTGCCGGATCGACGTGAGCCGCTTGCAGAAATCGGTGAGCGCCGGGTGCCTCATCGGCTTCACGAAAGACTGGAACTCCGCCCGCACGTTCGGACCGTTCTCGAACAGCGCCACGGCGCCGATCTCGATGATCTCCATCTCATCCCGGGGCACCTGGCCCCGGTCGCAGCACGTGGCTTCAAGGTCGACAATGATGTAAGTCAAGCAGCGCGCTCCAGCGGTGAGCCGCCATCCTAGCGGCATCATGCCGTTTGACAGGCAGATGCTGCTCCACAACCGTCCGCCTTTGGCCGAGATCACCGCTGACGGTGCGGCGTTGTCGCACGGCAAGCTCAGCGCGCGTCATCACCGGCATTCTGGATTGTCCGCAAGACCGCGATGGCGCCTGAGATTCTGACCTCACTCGGCTCCTTCTTCGAGGGCGAGTCTGTCGGCGCACCCTTGGCAAACGACGCGACAGCCGAGAGCAAGGCAATCCAAAATGCGCAATGCTCGATCTGGGTCCATGTGCGCCCGGTGAACCACTCCATGTCGAGCGGTCCGAGTCTCTGCAGCAGAAAGCTGTCCGCGCTCGGGCAGCGTGCCTGCGGGGCTGACAGCGTGTAGCCGTAGCACTGCGTGATCGAGCTGGCGATCACGCCTCCAGCAAACCCGGCGACAAGAAAGGAGCCGAGCGTGAGCCAGACAAAGAACCGGCTCAGGTTAATGACGAAGACTTCGCCACGTTTGAGGCTTGCGATCGTGACAAACGCCGAAGCGAGACTCAGGTAGAAGCCGATATGGAATTTGGTGTAGTCGAACAGCAGCTCCAAGCCCTTGAGGTCGGCTCCCAGTACCACTGCATCTGTCATGCTCGCGTCTGCCATGTTTACCTCCGTTGGTGAGCTGTGAGAATTTGACGTGCAGTTGCGGACTCCGCACATCCGCAAACAAGCGGATGTCGATATCGATTGACTGATCCAGAGTCTGGACTTCCGGTGAATCACAGGCAACGGGAGGGCTCATGTCCAATCTCGACTTGGCTCATGGCCCTGCCATCGAGCCATTGCAACGCACGATCAAGCTCTTGCTGATCTCGGCCGCGGCGTTGGCTGCATTGGTCGCGCTGGCCTATGTGGCTTGGTTCCTGCCCAGCAAGCTGAGCAACGACCCCAAGGATTGGGCCAGCCTGGGGAGCTACCTGGGCGGGACGCTGGGCTTGGTCTGGTCGGCGTTTTCGCTTCTCGCCGTGCTGCTCACGCTGCATTTCAACACCCGAGTGCAACAGAGAATTCAGACGAAGGAACTGCAAGCGGACCGGCAGAAACGAGAGTTGATCTTCTCCCTCCTGAAGGACGAATTCACGCTCAGGTGGGAGGGCATCATCCTGCAAGACCTGCAGAAGCTCTCTGCCGAGAACGACAAGCTTCAGGTCGCGGCTTGGCTGATCGATATCCAGATGCGCGACGACGATCTGTTTGTCTGCCACACCATCGCCAACGGGTTCTCCGAGTACTACTTCTTGGAGGACCACGCTCTGATCTCGAACATTATCTACGCCAACGTACTGATGCGTGATCTCGCCGACCATCAGAAGGCGGTCATAAAGCTCTGGAACGTAGACCCAGCGACAATCGCAGATGATCTTCCGGTGCGCATTCGCGAATTGGTGGAAAAGATGAAGGCGGTCGGCCAGAAGATCATCGCTCGGGTCGGATCGAGCAAATCTATTCAACAGCAGAATCACGCGGCCACTGGTTAAGTCCAAGCATTGGGCATTCAACCCAGCGAGACCGGGCCGCAGAAGTGCCCAAACGCCTCAGTCGGCGAACTGAAGATGGGGAGATCGCTCTGGCTGGACCATGGGCCAACCCGATCAGTTGCAGTCGATCAGCACCGGGTTCCCCAGCGCCTTGTTCATGCGCTGCACGAGGGCCTTGGCCTCCTCGAAGTTCATGTCGCTCGCCGCGATGAACACCGCCGTGGCGCCATCCGTATTGCACGGCCCCGCATGCGGCAATCGCACGCACCGGATCGTTGCACGGGCGGTGGGCGTGGTGCCGCCGGCCCCCTCGGTGTCCTTGATGGGCTGTTGCAACCCGGCGCGCTTGACGGCTGCCAGTGCCGCACCCGGGCAATGTCCGATCGGGATGCGCAACTGGGTTCGCTCCAGATACAGCGCCGGGAAAGCCTGGGCACCCTGGATCGGCAGGGTCATGCCGGCGATGACCCCCAGGCTGAAGAGTGCAGTCGTCGCGTGGTTCATGGCGGTCTCCGCAAAGTAGGGATCGGTCGTTTCACTCGGGCGATACGACTGTGCTCCGCATGCGAGATGGCCGCATCCGCAGGCTTGAGGAGGGGCGTCATCTTTATTTCTGCATGGTAAAGTTTTGCAAACGTCTGGCAACGATCCGGGCGGCAACAAGGGTTTGAGGGGATCCTGAAGATGCAAGCAACGTCGGCGCGTGCGCGCGGCGATTGGGGCTCGATCTTCCGCAGCACCGATGACGGGGCGGGCGGCAGATGGGCCACATGGACGCGCGCTGTGAAGTTCTATGGTCGCCTGGTGCTGCGCTGGCCGAGTGTCGAGAGATGCATCACCTCCATGCACCAGCTCGGCATCGATCTCGGCGCCCACTACCCCATCGAGATCAGCCTGCGGCCCATGCGCCCCTACCTGTGCCGCGGCTTCACCGTGGCGTCCCGGGCCCGGTGCGTTCTCTCGCACTTCCACTGGCTGCACACCACGCTGCGGCCCGAGGTGTCGCGGTCGCTCTGCCAGCACCACAGCGTCTCGATCCCGTTGGATGTGGCCGGCTGCCCAGGCGTTGAACTGATGCTGCGGCAATCCGCCTCGCAGAGCCGCGAAGGCGAATTGAGCCTCGATCTCTATCACCAGCAACGCCGGTTGATGTCGGCCACCTTCAGCGTGGTGGATGGCCGGGCCGCGGCCCTGCACCCAGGCACCCCGAGCACGATGCTCGTGGCCGGCTTCCAGGGCGTGCGGGGCACCGAGCAAGAGATGCGCGAACTGGGTGCCTCGCTGCAGAAGCTGCGGCCCTCTGCGCTCCTCATCTGCGCCCTGCAGGGGCTGTGCGCGGGATGGCAATTGCCTGCGCCGCTGGCGGTGTCACGCCAATGCCACGTGTATGCCAGCTACGCCAGAAAGCGCAGCATCCAGCTCGATTACGACAGCATCTGGTCCGAGGCCGGCTCGGATCGCATTGCGTCGAGCTATTGGCAACTTCCGGCCTCGCCGCTGATCCGCACGGACGACCAGGTCCCTTCGAAGCACCGTGCGCAGCATCGCCGTCGCAGCGCATTGAAGTTGACCTTCTTCGATGCGTGCCGGGCGGCTGCCCTCTCGATGTCGACCCGGGTTGCGCGAGAGCCGGAGTGACCCGGGCGGTGCAGGCCAGCGAAGAGAGAAGCCCGTTGCCATTCCGATCGATTCACGGGCTTGGCTTCACGGGCTGCACGACACTTTGACTTTGGGCTTGAGAATCCCTTGCAGGCGACACGAGAAGGCTGCATAGCGAATGGTGACGTCATCGTTCGACGTCCATCGAATGGACTCAATTGCGGCTGTCGTCGGATCTGGGAGCTTCATTCCGCCTTGTGAAAGTGCATTGAGGTCCAGTTCTTTGGCCGCCACCAGCTTGCTGCAGCAGCCTTCGTCTCCATAGGTCAAGGTCTCGATTCGCAGAACTGGATGGTCGTAGACAAGGCCCTGCCGCACAACGACCAGCCTGTTGAACCGGCCTCGAGTCTCTTGTGAGGTTGGGCCGTACGATGGTCCTGTGCCAACAAGGGTTATCAGTGCATATGGCGCTGGCGTTGGCTTGACGGGCTTGAGCGCCACTTCGGTGGATTCAGCGCCCCAGGCGCTGGCGATGAGCAGAAGAGGCGCTGAAAGAAGTAGCCACTGCACGTGACACCGGGTGTTTGGCATGAGGAATGGCTGGAACCGAAGGGACTAAGGCGCTGGCTGCACATCGCGCTTGCCGACCATCCGGCGCAGCAGCTGAACCTGGATGAGGTACGCGACCACGAGCGCGGCAAGAACGAGCGCCCAGTGACGATACGCGAAGCCCGGTTGATGAAAGCGGACCGGCAGATCGGTGGCTTCAACCAGCATGGCCACCTCGACGATCGCCAGCAGTGCGGCCACGGATCGCGCCCAAAGAGGCGTCGCATGCGTTCGAACCACGGCCCCGGTGCGCCTGCCCGTGAGACGGAGGAAGAAGCCGAGCGTGACAGCGCCCAGGATCACAGCCACCAGAAGCTTCCCGAGTACCGCAGCAAGCGTGGCCCCCGACAGAGAGAACGCAAGGCCAATGAGCTCGGCAAAGACTTCGAACCGCTTGGCTATTCCATTGCGTAAAGCGCTCAGCATCGTGAGCTACAGGCACGCCCACAACAGCACCTCGCGCTGCTGAGCCCGAGCGGACCCTGCAAAGGCCGAGAGCTCGCGCAGCAAGGGCTCGACATCCTTGGCATTCCACCGGTCACGCTTTGCCGCCTCGGTAGAGGCCCATGCCTTGGCCGCGGCCGCGATCTGGTCGTCGCTCAAGAGCGCCAGGCCTTCCACCAGATCGGAGGGGACAAGGTCGATCCACGGGCCTTCCTCGCCACCATTCGCCAGCTTCCGGAAGCCCTTCACGTACGCGGTGACGGCCTCGTTCTCGGGTGGCTTTCCCTCGAGGATGAAAGCGAGGCTGGCCAGCTTGATTTGATCGACGGTTCTGGCCTCCAGCGTGGGCCACACGTTGGCGTGCCCGGGTGTCGACATGATGGCTTCCGCCTCTTCGGCTGTGGCGGCAATGAGATCGATGAGCATGTTGTGTTCCGGTCGCCCCGGGCTTCTTGATGGCCCATTGTCGGCGTTTAGACTGCAGCCGCCAATTCCTGAGCATGGGAGAACACGAACGATGACCGAGCATGCGGTGGTGATCGCCGGCGGGGGCCCGACAGGGCTGATGCTGGCAGGCGAACTTGCGCTGGCAGGGGTGGACGTCGCCATCGTCGAGCGCCGGCCCAACCAGCAACTCTCCGGCGCGCGTGCGCTGGGCATCTCGTCGCGCACCATTGAAGTACTCGACCAGCGCGGCATCGCGGATCGATTCCTTTCGGCGGGGCAAGCCGCGCAGATCACGGGCTTTGCCGTCACGCGCCTGGACATCAGCGACTTCCCGACCCGCCACAACCACGGGCTTGCGCTGCGCCAGAAGCACATCGAGCGGATCCTTGCCGGCTGGGTCGCCGAGCTCGGAGTGCCCATCCTCTACGGCCACGACATCACGGGATTCGTGCAGCACGACGCCGCGGTCGACGTGGCCCTCGCCGACGGGCAGGCCCTGAGGGCGCTGTACCTCGTCGGATGCGACGGTGGGCGCAGCCTCGTGCGCAAGACGGCCGGCATCGACTTCCCGGGCTGGGATCCGACCACGAGCAACATCCTCGCCGAAGTGGAGATGACGCAGACGCCGCCCTACGGGGTGCATCGGTCGCCCGCGGGCACGTATGCCTTCGGTCGGTCCGAATTCGAGATCAAGGGCGGCGAGATCCACTACAAGGATGTCGGGCCCATCGGCGTCATGGTCACCGAGCCGAACGCGAATGCGACCACCGAGCCGACGTTGCGCGACCTGAAGGAGCTGCTCATCGCCACGTGCGGCACCGACTATGGCGTCCACAGCCCGACCTGGATCTCCAGGTTCACCGACACGACGCGGCAGGCTGCCAGGTATCGAAGCGGACGCGTTCTGCTTGCCGGCGACGCCGCGCACGTTCACTCGCCGATCGGCGGGCTGGGGCTCAACACGGGGCTGCAGGATGCGGTGAACCTTGGATGGAAGCTGGCGCAGGTGATCAAGGGCACGTCACCAGACAGCCTGCTCGACACCTACCATGCCGAGCGTCACCCGGTGGGGGCGCGCGTGCTCAAGACCACGATGGCGCAGGTTGCGCTGCACCGCGAGGACGAGCGCTCGCGGGCCGTGCGCGACATCGTCGGCGAGCTCCTGAAGATGGAAGAACCGCGCAAGCGAATCGCGGGGGAGATGTCGGGCCTGGACATCCGTTACGACCTCGGCGAGGGCCACCCGCTGCTCGGGCGCCGCATGCCCGATCTCGAGCTGGTCACTGCGAGCGGCCCGCTGCGGGTCTTCAGCCTGCTGCATGGCGCCCGGCCGGTGCTGCTGAATGTCGGCGAGCCCGGGAGCCTGGACATCGCGCCGTGGGCAGACCGGGTTCGACAGGTCGACGCGAAGTACCTGGGATCGTGGGAGCTTCCGGTGCTGGGGGTGGTCGCTTCGCCTGGCGCGGTGCTGATCCGGCCCGACGGGCATGTGGCGTGGGTCGGAGACGGCTCTCGCTGGGGGCTCGTCGACTCACTGACCGCCTGGTTCGGGCCGCCGCGCTGATTCATCGGCGCGCGGAGGGTCGGGAATGAGGGCGTAAAGCAGATAGTCCCGCGGCTCGCCGCGCACGATGCGGAAGTTTCGCAACGTGCCCTCGAACTGAAAGCCGCAGCGTTGAAGGACTCCGAGGGATGGCGTATTGGCCTCCAGCACGGTGGCCTGTACACGGACGAAGCCCTGGGCCGAGAAGCCCCAAGCCGCTGTGGCGGCACACACCGTTGTCGCGATGCCCTTTCCCCAATGCGCGGGGTGAAGGTCATAGGTGATTTCGGCAGTGCGGTTGAGCACCGAGATCGTGTGGAACCCCACCGTGCCGATGAGCTTGCCGTCGGGCTGGGTGCAGACTGCGAAGTGAATCGGTGTTCCCGCATCCGGCGCGTTGATTCGGCGCAGGATCGCTTCCACGTCCTCGACCGAGCGGACGCTGGAACTGGTGTGCCGCATGACTTCAGCATCGCCTGCGTACTCGAACCATGCGGCCGCATCCGAATGCTCGATCGGCCGCAGCGTCAGCGGGTGGCCTTGGACGACGGGTGACGTGGTGGCTCGCATGGCTTGTCAGTCTTCTTGGTCGGCGGCTGCTTCCCCGCCCGATGAAGAAGGGTTGGACTTTGCCACCGCCTCTGTGGCGGAGCATCCCTCTGATTCTGGATAGAGTGAAAGCGACCTCGTATTTCCCTTGGTCTTGAACTCGCACCGAAAGGCGCCCAGTCCCTGGAAAGACACGACGTAGGAGGTACTGAAGGCTTGATGAGGATCGGCGGGGCAAGCCTCGCTCAGGCAGACTTCATGCAGAGCCTGAACGAGTTCTGCTCTGACTTCAATCCCTTCGGCAGGGCGAAGACTGCCTGCAACCTTGATCGAAGGCTGTTGACCGGAGACGAAGCGCAACTCCTCTGCGCCTTCGCTCATCGCGTGGCGCAGTTGGCCAAGCAGAAATGGCTTGGTGTTTTCGAACTCATCCCTGATCTCTTCCAGGGATGGCACCTCGCCCATCTCCGCCTCGATCTCGCCCACGCATCCCCAGCAATCCCCGCCGCAATCCATCGACAGAGGGTCATCTTGCTGGGCAAGTGGTCGACCGCAAATCCCGCACTTCATCACCGGATTGTGCATCGCGTCGTGTGCTTCCGGCTTCACGAAGGCAAGCGGGTCAGGTCCCACGGTTGGGCAAAGCCTTGCCCAAGGAATGCGCGCGTACCTGATAGCCGAGTTCGTCATAGAACGACAGGGCGCGCTGATTGAATGACCAGACGTTGAGCCTCATGTCGCTGGCGCCGCGAGATGCGCTCCACTCCTCCGCAAGGACCATGAGTCGCTTGCCGACGCCCCTGCCTCGAAAGGCTTCATCCACGCAAATGGAACCGATGCGCGCGTAGCGCCCGGGCTGCAGCAACGAGTTGCTTTCGTCGACGAGCATCACGGTGATGAACGCGACCAAGTTGCCGGCTTGTTCGGCAACGAATGTCACCGCATCGGCGTGACCGATGCCCCGGCGCCAATGCGCCTCGTCGCGCAGCGCATCAGACGGCGGTGCAAAGATGGCAGGCCAAGCCTCGTGGTGGAGAAGATTGACGACTTGGCCCAGCTCGCAGATCGCTGGTAGATCGCGCAATCGGGCTTCGCGATACTCGTTCGACATGCTGGCACTCCTGGCGTGGTAGGACGCGACCCGCGGCCAACTCTTGTTTCGCGATCTTGCCGCACCAGCAGCTGCTTAGTGCGGTGATAGACCAGAGAGGCCCATTGAACAAAAGCGGCCGGCTTCTCGACGAACTGACTGTCGACGCAGGAACAGCGAGTAGGCCGCCATTGCGTCATTGGGCGATGCCAGCCTGCGGCCCCACCGCGTGTGCGGGCACCGTCGAGTAGGGCGCGGGTCGGACCGACTTGACGGCATTCACCGCTGCCGAGGAGGACTGGAGTGTCGACATCGCCGACGGATTGAGGATGAAGTCCTTGGGCGAATTGGTGTCGTAGTTGGCCACGCAGTCGCGGCCCAGCACCGCCATGCAGCTGTTGTTCGCCGCGGCCAGGTTGGATTCCAGCGGTGCGAACACCTTGTTGGAGCTCTTCTCCATGATGGGGAAGAAGTAGCCGGCCTTGGCGTAGTAGTTTCCTTCGACGAGGGTCACCGCGTCGTCGCTCGCACCGATGCCCATGTAGTAGTTGCTGTCGTAGTAGTTGTTCACGATGTGGACAATGCCGCCGCTGACGGCGCTGGAGGACTTGCCCACCTCGGGCGAGCGCCCCGAGGTGTTGTAGATGCGGTTGCCTGCCAGCGTGATGGTCTGGTTCTCTGCCACCAGCAGCATCACCCAGTAGTGGCGCGTGTCGCAATAGTGGCCGTAGTCGGTCGTGCCGTCGAAATCGTTGTTCGAGATGGTGACGTTCTGCGCCGTGCCCCAGCCGGTCACGATCATCTGGCGGCCGATGCGGGCGATGTGGTTGTGGTCGATCCACACCTTGCTGGCGTTGTCCAGCGTGATGGCGTCGCCGGCCCAGATGATGCCGTCGTTGATGTCGGTGATCGACAGGTTGCGGATGATCACGTTGGAGGCACCGCCGCGCACGGTGAGGCCCTTGCCCTTGATGCCCGAGGCGGCACCCACACCGATCAGCGTCTTGTTGGAGCCGACCAGCAGCGGCACGCCGCCAGCCGCGTCGTAGGTGATGTCATAGGTCTTCCGGCCCGAGCAGTAGCTCGAATAGTTCAGGATGCGCTCGGATTTGCCCTTGTAGCTGCAGCTGTTGTGGGAGTAGGTGCAGCCCAGGCTGGTCTTCGTGCCTTCGGTCCCGCGGAAGTCGATCACGCCCGAGACGCGAACGATGCGCGGCGTCGTGTCGGTGCACGCCCCGTTGGACGAAGTGGCGCACAACGCGGCCTGCAGCTGCGCCGGGGTGGTCACCGTGACCACCGTGCCGCCCTTGCCGCCGGTCACGCCGGCGCCGAAGCCCACCGGCCCGTCCGACGCGCCGGACCCACCCGGATTGCCGGAGCCCGTGGCGGCGACGATCCACTGCTGGTTGCCGGCGCCCACGTAGGGCCACTGGATGATGGCGGCACCGTTGGCCGTGCTCGCCTCGTTCACGTCGAGCGCGAGGCCGCTGGACTTGGAGGTGATGGCGTAGTGGCCCGCGCCGTCGTCGCGGAACGACCATTTCTGCCACAGGCCGCCGCCACATCCCCATTGCTGGATGCCGGTGCCCTGGGCCGTCGATGCGCCGGGCACATCCATGCACAGGCCGCTGCCCACGTTCACCAGCTCGTACAGGCCGGCGGCATCTTTCAGCGCCCGCCACTGCTGGGAGGCTGCCCCGCTGCAGTCCTGGCTTTGCAGCCCCGCGCCGGAGGCCGTGCTGGCCTCCTTGACGCCGATGCACTTGTCGGCCCGCACCCCGGTGAGGGTGATGACGGAGCCGCTCGCCACGCCGGTGGAATCGGCCGAAGGCAGGGTCCATTTCTGGTGGCTGCCATTCGCCCATGAGGATTGCACGATGCGGGCGCCGTTGGCCGTGCTGGCTTCGAACACCTGGAGGGCCAGTGCGTTGTATTTGGAGAGGATGGCGAACTGCCCGTTGCCCTGGTCGGAGAAGTTCCACTTCTGGTAGTCGGCGCCGCTGCAGTTCCACTGCTGCAGGTTGGTGCCGCTGGCGGTCGACCCGCCGGTCACGTCGATGCACTTGCCGCTGCCCACGTTGACCACCTCGGCGTAGCCGGCGGAATCGACCACGAGTTTCCATTGCTGATAGTTCGATCCGCTGCAGCCCTGGCTTTGCAGCGGGGCGCCGGCTGCATCGGTCGCGCCGCCCACGCCGAGGCACAGCCCGCCGTTCACGCCCACGATCTTCGTGACGGTGCCGTTGACGACCTTCGCCGCATGCGCGGGCGAGAGCGGAGCCAGGGTGGCCAGCCAGGCCACCGCGATGGCGCCGACCAGGCGGCTCCGGGCCGCACGGACGCGGCGATGACGCAGGGAGATCGCGTGTGTACGAACCGCAGGCATCCAGCTCTCCAGTGATTTCATGGAGGCGGATGCTAGGTTTCAGGAAGCGGGAAGTCTTTCCCGATCAGCGACGGACTGCTTCCTTTGCGGCGACTTGTGTATGCATTTGTAGAAAACAGCCCTGCCGTGAGGAGCAGGGCTGTGGATGCTCACCGAATTGCTTCCTCGGTGATTCGAACGTGCGCATCGGTCACGTGCAGTCCGTGGGCCTCGATGTCGTCGAGACATTGATTCGCATCGACGCCCGGTGTGTGTTCATTCCTGCGGAGCTCGATGGTCTTGAATGCAGTCCAGGGTGCGAACTTCTGCGGCAAATTCTCACCGGATGGTTGTGTGGTGAAGCCGAATACGCGATCGGGTCCTCTGAAGATGTGTATTTGCATGTGTCGTGTCAGTAGTTGGGATTCGAAACATCGAACAAACCTCCTTTCCCGGGTTGATCAAGTGAAGCGGCCGAAGCTTGGCAAAGACTTGCCCGGACTCTACCTTCAGTGCAGGCTTGCGCGATCCCGACACGGATGGCGCTGTAACGCGGCGGGCATGCGATCCCACCGGCCGATAATGAGCGGCCGCCGGTGACGACATGAGCGAACGCCTCTTTCTGCGCCTCGATGAAGACACGCTGCAAGGCCCCGAATCGGGCGCGCCGGCCGGCAGCCTGCGGTCCGTGTGCGTGCAGCCGGCGCTGCAGCAGCACGTCGCCCACATCCTGGGCTATCGCGAGTCGTTCGCTCGCGGCGAGCAGGTGCTCGAGCGCGTGGTCCCCGACGGCGCGGTGCGCCTGGCGTTCAGCCGCAGCAGCGGCGGCGCCTGGGTGTTGACGGTCATCGGCCCGTCGGCGACACCGGCGCTGGTGCCCTTGTCGGGTCGGATGGAGGGCCTGGCGGTCACGCTGCGGCCCGGGGCTGCGGCCATGCTGCTCGGCCTGCCTGCCGGCGAGATCGCGGGCCTGGCGGTGCCGGCCGACCAGCTGTGGACGCGCCGCGACGCGCAAGACCTGGCGCGCGCCACCGATGCCGTCGACGACGCCGCGCGCGTGCGGGCCGTCCAGCAGGCGCTGCTGCGGCGCCTGCAGCGGGCTCGGCCATCGGACACGCGCACCGCGCTCCATGCCTTGCGCCTGCTGGGCGACAGCGCCGGCCGCCTGCGGGTGCGCGAACTCGCGGCCGCGGTGGGCCTGGGCGAGCGTCGCCTGCAGCAGCTGTTCGACGCCTGCTTCGGGCTGACGCCGCGCACCTGCGGCCGGCTGCTGCGGCTGCAGGGCTGCCTGCGCGCGCTGAGGCGGCAACCCACGCCGGCCTGGGCCGAACTGGCGCTGGAGGCCGGCTTCTCCGACCAGGCCCACCTCGTCAACGAGTTCCGCGCGCTGCTCGGCTGCACGCCGGGCGCGTTCCGCCGGCTGGCGGCGGCGGGCGCGATTTCGCATTCTTCCAAGACGCAGGGGCCGGCAGCGGCGACGATGGCCTGACACCGCACACAGGAGCTGTCCCATGCCGCAACAGAACACGAACCGCCCGCTGCAGGGCCGCGTCGCCGTCGTCACCGGCGCAAGCCGGGGCGCCGGGCGCGGCTGCGCCGTCGAGCTCGGTGCAGCAGGCGCCACCGTCTACATCACCGGCCGCAGCACCCGCAACCAGCCGGCCGACACCTACGGCCAGTTGCTCGGGTTGTCCAAGCTGCCGGCGCTGCCGGGCCACATCGACGACACCGCCGACGAGGTGACGCGGCTCGGTGGCCGCGGCATCGCGGCGCGCTGCGACCACACCCGGGAGGACGAGGTGGGCGCGCTGTTCGAGCGGGTGATGCGGGAGCAGGGCCGGCTCGACCTGCTCGTCAACAACGCCTGGGGCGGCCATGAAAGCTTCGACGGCGTGTTCGACGCGCCGTTCTGGCAGCACCCGCTGCGGCACTGGGACACGATGTTCGATCGCGGCCTGCGCAACCACCTGCTGTCCAGCCGCGCCGCCGCACCGATCTTCGTGGGCCAGGGGCACGGGCTGATCGTCACGACGACCTTCTGGGACCGCGGCCACTACCTGCGCGGCAACCTGTTCTACGACCTGGCGAAGGCGGGCATGACGCGCCTGGCCTTCGGCATCGCCGAGGAGTTGCGCCCGCACGGCGTCGCGTCGGTCGCGCTGTCGCCGGGTTGGATGCGCACCGAGTTCGTGCTGGCCGGCCACCAGACCGACGAGGCGCATTGGCACGAGCGGCCCGCCCTCGCGCGCACCGAATCGCCGCGCTACCTGGGCCGCGCGGTGGCGGCGCTGGCGGCCGACCCGCAGGTATTGCGCTTGAGCGGCCAGGTGCTGCGTGTGGGCGACCTGGCGCGCGAGTACGGCTTCACCGACGTCGACGGCCGGCAGGTGCCGGCGTTCGAGATGGCGGGCGGCGGCACGGATCGGTGAAAGCCCGGCATGGAATGGATCACGAGGGATGTCGATCCAGGCTCGTCTCGAACGTCGTCCAGGTGAGCTGCAAGCATTCACCCAAGGAGACACCGCCATGACGCTTCCCTCGACGATCCCCACCATCACCGCCTTCGAACGATCTCCGGACCGCGGCAAGGGGCTGGCGCGCGACATGCGCGTGCGCTGGGCGCTTGAAGAAGTGGGACGGGCCTACGAGGTTCGCCTGGTGTCGTTCGAGGCCATGAAGGCCCCCGCGCATCGCGCGCTTCATCCATTCGGGCAGATCCCGACCTATGAAGAGGGCGACCTCGTGCTGTTCGAGTCGGGGGCCATCGTGTTCCATCTCGCAGAGCGCCATGCGGGCCTGCTGCCTGCGGACGCGAACGCCCGGGCGCGCGCGATCGCCTGGATGTTTGCCGCGATGAACACGGTGGAGCCGCCGATCCTCGATCTCCAGACCGCGCGGGTGATGGAGCGCGACAAGAGCTGGTACGAGCAGCGCATGCCCTTCATCGAAGAGCGCCTGCATCAGCGGCTGGTCGACCTCGCCCGTCGCCTGGGCGAGGCCGACTGGCTCGATGGCGAGTTCAGCGCGGGAGACCTGATGATGATCGCGGTGCTGCTGAGGTTGAAGCCCTCGGGCCTGCTGAACGGCTATGCGAACCTGTGCGCCTATGTCGCCCGCGGCGAAGCGCGGCCCGCCTACAAACGGGCCTTCGAGGCGCAACTGGCGGTGTTCACCGCCGCGTCTGCGGCGGGCGGATGAAGCCAGCCATCGCTGGATCCCGTCGTCAACCGGGCGCGAGCTCGGCGCTGAACTCGCCGAGCAAGGCCATGCCACCCAGCCGGCCCAGTTCGATTTCCGCCGAGATCTCGCGGTAGGGCGAAATCGCGGCACGGTTCGCCTCTCGCCAGAACGGGCCCGGATCGAAAGTGCGCGTGATGCGGCCCTCGTCGCAGTGGCTCCCGAAGACCCCGGCATGGTGCGCAAGGTCGGCCGGCTCGTCGGGGCCGATCAGCGCGACATCGTGGCCCATCCTGGCCAGGTGGCGAGCAGCCGCCGACCCGATCAGGCCGCGTCCGATCACCGCAAGCTTCAATGCCGGCTCCACGTTCACGAATGCGACTGTCACTCGGGTTGCAATCCACCCTGGCGCAGGCTGTCTGCGTCGAGCAACTGGGCGAATGGCACCACGCCCCGTTCTCGAAGCTTCGTCAAGGCCTCGGTGGCATACCGATGGGCATAGTCTTCCTTGGACAGCGACGTTCTCCCGTGCCACTGGTCTCTCGGGCACTGGGAATGGTCGACGTGGTGGCCGACCTCATGAAGCAGCGTCCGATAGAGCATCGTGTTCCGCAAGGACTGCGGGGTCGTGACGATCTCGAGTTTTCGCTTTGACTTTCGGACCTCATGGCCGTCGGCACGAAGGCGGTCGAGTTCGCGTGCTTCGGCTGGAGACAATGAAAGCGGCCAAGCCACCGGCTCGTTGTTCTGGGCTTCCAGAACGATGGCTGCACCACTGTATTCAGCAACATCGAAGGCGAAAATCGCCCGCCCCCACACCGGGCTGAGCAAGCGCTGTTTGCGAGTCGGCTGTCGCATCACCACGAGGTCGAAGGTCGCGACGTGCTCCGGTGGCAGCGCAGACAGCGCGAAACAGACATCCTCGACGGTGCATGGATGGAACCAGCCTGCTCGGGTGGGCTCCACCAGGAAGACAAGATCGCAGCCTGCAACGCGCCGTTTGACCACGTCATAGGAAGCCAGGTATTCATAGAAGCACTTGGCTTCGTGCCAAGACTCCGGAATGGTCATCTTGTTGTTCAATCCGTGACCATGGGCCTTGGTTCCGGCGTTTCTGTTCCGGCGCCCGGGGTTCCAGCCTGCTCTCATTCCGCGTCCTCCCATCTACCAACCCAAAAGCCGTCCACGGTGCTCTCAAGCCAGCTGCCGAGGCTGCGGTGTAGGCATCTCGCCGGAGCCCACGCGAAGCACGCCGACGTCGCGGTTCATCGAGTGGCGAAAAAGAGCCCCGCCGCCACGATCAGCACGAAGACAAGAATGACCGCGCCTGTGCCGATGCCCCATCTGGCGTCTTCACGCAATTCATCCGTGGCATTCGACCACAGGCGCTCGGCCACGTCTCGCCCTCCGACGAACCCGATCACTGCCCCTGCAAGGACGAACCACCTGACCGGCCCGGGCCAGGACCAGTGACCGCTGCCGATGCCATGGCGCGATGAAAGAAAATGGAATCCGAAGTAAAGCAGCGCCCCCGATGGGGCGCCCAGCATCGTGGCGATCATGCGATCGAACATTTGATCCCTCCTCGTTCAAGTCGCAATCTACCCTGACACATGCAGTCTGCGTCGGGCAACCGGGTGGATGGCGCCAAGTGCATCAGCAGTGTCCGGACCTCTTGCCATTCGCCACTGGCGTCTTGCTTGATCTCTCTGAGATCAACTTCGGAGCGCGTGATGTTGGAAATCTTCCCGAAGTCGTGACCTTGAGCAGGAGGCGGCTTCGATGCCGTTGACCCGGACGTAGATTGACTTCGCGTGTTCAGCCAGGGGCGGTCCGTCCGCATGGTGCCACGGCCTGCACCGAGCCAAGCCTGCGGTGCAAGCAGTAAGCTTCCCGATGCGGGGTGCAACATGCTCGATGCGCTGATCAAGCTGGCGGAGAAGGTGGCGGAACTGGCCCAGTACCGGGAGAGCCGGAACCACGCCCGGTACGAGACGGTCATTGCGCCCTTGTTCGAGACAGCGCGGCTCGTCCATGCGGATCACGTGCGGATGCTGCAAGCCTGCCTGCTCAGGCTCGAGAACCAGGAAGACCTATGGCGCATCGCGGCCCAGCTGCAGGAAGAGCGCTCGGCGCAGGCGGGCGTGCGCCACGAGCTGGTTCGCGATATCGCGGTGCTGTCGGACGCGATCGATGACGACAAGTTCGTGCCGTTCTTCGGTGCCGCGAGAGCGTACTTCGTCGTCGATCCACTGGAGCGCGCCGCCAACCTCAAGGAGGCGGCCGTGGCGGGCGGCTGTGCCATCAGCACCGTCAGGTCCATCGTCGCGAGGATCCGTGAAGAGGCCTGGAGCCCCCATGGCCCGAGAGAGCGGTACCTGCTGAACGATCTGGTGCAGCGGTATCTCCAGCGGTTCGAGACGAAATGGCTGGCGCTTTCCGAGGCGCATGCGCGGCTGGTGGCGTCAAGAGTTCGACGCTGATTGCATACTGCGCGCCATGGAACCCATCCAACTCCGCGTCGGACGCCCGGTCACGCCAGAGCAGTTCGAAGAGCTCTCGGACGAGCAGTTGATCAGGCTGGTGCCCAAGGCCTACCGCGAGTTCTTTCCCGGCAAGGATTTCTGCGCCGACGGGCACTTCTACCTCCACGATGGAACGGCCTGGTGCTTCTACCGCGGAGGGTTCCTGGATGGGTAGTTGCATCTCGATCGAACCGTCTGCGCGGAGTCGCCCATGAAGCTGAAGCAATACGAAGAGATCGCCGTGCTTGAAGAGGGCGATGACGGAGCGGTCGTGACCGTCACCGGGCAACGTGGCGCATCGGTCTTGCTGGGCCCGGCTTACCTCGCGCATCTCCAGGTCATTGCAGATCTTGCCGCTGTGCAGCTCAGTGCGGCCGAATCCCGCCACGAGGTGTCGGCGCTGAGGCTGCTCTGCGCAGAGATGCGGACGCTCCTCAAGACCCACCATGAAGCGTGCAACAAGTTCTTCGGCGTGGACAGCGAGAAGACACTCGCGGTCGCGTTCGAGGAACTGAAGGAGCTCCGGAAGCAGATCGATGGGCTGTGAGGTGGCCTTGCTCGCCGTCTTCTGGGGCGTCATTGCCCGCATGATGCGGCGCACCGCGGCTTCGTCCCGAGCCTGCATGGAGATGCCTGACAGCGTTTTCGCGAAGTTGCTAGACTGCCTCGCAACCCCATCACGCCGAAGTTGCGCGCCCGATGCGTCCGACCGAAACCCGCATCCCCGCCAAAGGTGTCCGTTCCCTCGCCTGGGACGATGACGCCCTGGTCGACTGGGTCGGCGGCGGCCAGCGCTACCGGCTGCAGGGCGAGATGCTTCCGCAGCTCGTGCGCTACGCCTACGGCTTCGATGCGGTGGCATCGCTGGCGGGCAGCGCCTTCTCGGTGATCTACACGCGTTGCGGCACCAAGGGCCTGGTGCTCCAGGACGGCAAGGTGGTGCGCGAGATCAACCGCAGCTACTACCACGCCGATCTCTACGAATACCCTATCGCGCTGCTTCGCCAGCCGTCCGGCCGGGTGTTGTTGGCCCATTGCCCGCGCGCATACTGCCGGCTCGACATCGAGGACGTCCTGACGGGCGAGCTGCTGACAGACACGGTGCCGCGCGAACCCGGCGACGTGTTCCATTCGCGGCTGGCGGCATCTGCCGATGGCCGTTACCTCCTGAGTGCCGGGTGGGTGTGGCACCCCGCCGAAGAAGTCTGCGTCTACGACGTCGTCTCGGCACTGGCGGATCCCGCCCACCTGGATGGCCAAGGCATCGGCGCCTTCGAAGGTGCGGCGCAAAGCAGCGCAGCCTTCTTCCCGGACGGCCGCTGGGCCATTGCCATGAAGGGTGACGTGTTTGCCGGCGAAGACGACGGCCCCCTGGAGCACGGCGAACTGCGCATCCACGACCCGCGCCGCCCCACCACGCCCATCGTCATCGGCGGGGTGGGCAGCCTGGGTCGCATCGCCGCCATCGGCAACCACCACGTGCTCGCGCTGCACGGCCACCCGCGCCTGATCCACGTGCCCACCGGCACCGAGGTGCTCGCGTGGCCGCACCTCGACTCCGGCAACCAGGTCAGCGCCATCGTGGCACCGGACACGGTGCTGCCCATGATCGCGATCGATTCCGCGGGACAGCGCTTTGCGCTCGCGGACGCCGAGGGCATCACGGTGGTCCAGCTGCACGGATAGCCCTCACGGCGTTCGACAAGGACCCCGGCTGAGCGGGCCAGGACCATTCACTGCATTTGAACCGTGTGTTCGCCCCGGCGCAATCTGCACCGCTGTCAGGCGACCAGAATCCGCTCCAGCCCACCCAACCAGGAGCACCTCATGGCAAAAGTCCTCGTCCTCTACTACAGCAGCTACGGCCACATCGAGACCATGGCGCAAGCCGTTGCCGAAGGGGCCCGCAGCGGCGGCGCCACGGTCGACATCAAGCGCGTGCCCGAGATCGTTCCGGAAGCCATTGCCAAGGCCTCGCATTTCAAGCTCGACCAGGCTGCCCCGATCGCCACGGTCGACGAACTGCCCAACTACGACGCGATCATCTTCGGCGTGCCCACCCGCTTCGGCAACATGGCTGCGCAGATGAAGAACTTCCTGGACCAGACCGGCCCGCTGTGGTTCGCCGGCAAGCTGGTCGGCAAGGTCGGCTCGGTGTTCGCGAGCACCGCCACGCAGCACGGCGGCCAGGAAAGCACCATACTGAGCACGCACACCGTGCTGCTGCACCAGGGCATGGTCATCGTCGGCCTGCCGTATGCATGGCAAGGCCAGATGAAGCTCGACGAGATCACCGGCGGCAGCCCGTACGGCGCCACCACCATCGCCGGCGGCGACGGCTCGCGCCAGCCTTCGGCGAATGAACTCGAAGGCGCGCGCTTCCAGGGCAAGCACGTGGCCCAGATCGCCGCCAAGCTGGCCAGCTGATCCCGCAGCCCGGATGCCGATCCGGGATGCCCGTCAGCCGGCGTGCCCCGGATGGGCACCCGCCCGGCGAGCCCGTCCGCGCAAGAGCAAGAGCAGTGCCGCTGCCACCGCGAACCCCGCGCTGAGCAGCGGCACCGCGCCCGCGTTCTCCCCCTCGACAATGAACGACGCCGTCAGCGGCCCGAAGGCGCTGCCCAGCAACTGGGCCGCCGGCACCAGCCCGGCCACCCGTCCGCTCGCATCGGCCTTGAAGGCCAAGCCGATGTGGAACGGCAGCATGAACATCCACACGAAGCCGAACAGCGCGCAACCGAGCGCGAAGTTCAGCGTGCTGCCCGGCGGCAATGCATGCAGCGTGGCTGTCACGGCCGCCAGCACCGCCGAGCAGCCGACCAGCGTCGGCACCACCGCCAGCCGCGCCACCACCAGCGATGCCAGGCTGCCGCCCACCACCTGCATCGCCAGCACGCCGGCGATCAGCGTCTGCGCGGCCCGCGCATCGAAGCCGGCCGCCTTGCCCAACGGCTCCAGGTAGGCCCAGAACGAGCCCAGCGTCGCCAGCTGCAGGAAGGCGACGACCAGCGGCAGCCAGGTCGCCACCGACCACCGGAAGCCCGACACCGCCGCCGCCGCCAACGGTGCCAGCCGCGCCGGTTGCACGAACGCCAGCACGCACGGCAACAACGCCAGCAGCGCCAGCGTCGCGAAGCCGCCCTGCCAGCCCCAGCGCGGGATCACCGCGTTCGCCAGCACCGCCCCCAGCGCCGCCTGCGCGATCGTCTGCACGACGAAGAAGATGCCGCCCACGCGCGCCGGGTTGGCGCTGCGCACCACGACCCCGGTCGTGCCCCACACCACCACGCCCTCGGCCAGCCCGGCCGCGGCCCGCACGCCCGTCAACGCGCCGTCGCCGCCGAGCGACATCGTCAGCAGGTCGAGCCCGGCCGCCAGCAATGCCGCGACGATCGTGATCAGGCGCAGCCGTGCCCCCGGCAGCAGCGCATCCCCCAGCACCACCCCCAGCCCCAGCGTGACGATCTCGGCCATCGCGACGATGCCCACCCCCTCCAGGCTCACCTGCTTCGCCTCGACCAGCTCGCCCAGCAGGATGGGCTGGATGCCCACCATCAGGATCGCGATGGTGCCGACGGCCAGCGCCGCGCCGACCTGGCGGCGCGACATCTGCGGGGTGGGGCTCGTCGTCATGCAGCGTTCTCCTCAGTAACCCTGGCTCTCTTCGGGGAGCAGGCCTTGTGCCAGGCGCTGCGCGGCACGCAGTTCGTCCTTGCGCAGCCTGCGGTTGGCAATCATGCGCACAAACCACGGCAGCGGGCGCACCGGGCCGCCGGCGGCCGCGGCCAGCACGTAGGCCTTGGCGCATTTCTCGAACAGCTCGGCGTTCAGCGACAGGCGCGTGGCCGTGGTGCCCAGGCACAGCGGGCGGCCTTGCAGCAGCAGGACATTGCCCCCGCCCCGCAGCGAGGCGGCCAGGTCGCCCGGTGCCGCCGCGGCCGGCCCCATCGGGCCCAGGTGGCGTGCCTGCTCGTCGAACACCTGCGGCATCGTGCCGCCGAAATCGGCCAGGCTCAGGCCGTAGGTGCCGCCGCCGGCCGCGACCGCGCCGACGTCGGCGCGGGCCGCGTACACCGCGGCGTGCACGGTGGCCTCGCCGGATGCCGATGCCAGCGGCAGCTGCCGCGGGGCGTCGGCCGATGCATCGCCGAACCACATGGCGGGTTGGCCGGGAATGCGCAGCGACAGGCTCGCTTCGGCACCATCCCGGATGGGCATCCGGGCGACGAAGCGGTCGCGCAGCTGCTGCCATCGGTGTTCGGGCGTCGTCATCGCATCACACCAGCTTGAACACGTCTTCGAAGCGGTTCAGCGCATCGTCGATCACATCGTCGGTGTCGGCCAGGCTCGTGTAGATGCGGCTGCCGGCCAGCGTGATCAGCCCGTGCGCGGTGTAGGCCGCGCCCATCTCCTCCATCATGTGCTTGCGCCGCTTCGCCTCGTCCTTCACGCGCAGCAGCTTCAGCAGGTTGCCGGTGTCCAGCAGCAGCACGCCCGAGGTCTGCAGGTGCACGATCGAGCCCAGGTTGTAGGCCACGTACGGCAGCCCGAGCCGCTGGATGATCTCGTCCAGCCCCTGGCGCAGCCGGTCGCCCGCACGTCCCGCCACGCCGGCCGCATCGAGCCGCTGCGCCTCCATCAGCGCGTGGTAGCCGGCCACGCACGACAGCGGGTTCGCCGACAGCGTGCCGCCGACGAACGCGCGCCGCGCCGTCGTGCCGATGCCGCCCACCAGCAGCATCATCACGTCGCGCCGCCCGCCGATCGCGCCGGCCATCGGGTAGCCACCGGCCAGGCACTTGCCCAGCACGGTGAGGTCGGGCTTGACGTCGAAGTAGGCCTGCGCGCCGCCCATGCCGACCCGAAAACCGGTGACCACCTCGTCGAAGATCATCAGCGCGCCGAACTCGTCGCACAGCGCGCGCACCTGCCGGTTGTAGTCGGGGTGCACCGGCCGCGTGCCGCTCTCGGGGCCCAGCGGCTCCAGCAGCACGGCCGCGGTGCCGCCGCGCAGCCGGTTCAGTTGCAGCTTGCGCCGCAGCGCTTCCAGGTCGTTCGGCGCGCACTCCTGCGTGTGCGCGGTCGCGCCGCGCGGGATGCCCACCGCCTCCATGCGGCCGGTGCCGGGCAGCCGCATGCCGTACACCAGCTGGTCGCTCCAGCCGTGGTATGCGCCGCCCACCTTGATGATCCACTTGCGCCGCGTGTAGGCGCGCGCCAGCCGCACCGCGCCCATCACCGCCTCGGTGCCCGAGCCCAGCAGGCGCAGCATGTCCACCGCCGGCATGTGCCGGCACACCAGTTCGGCCAGCTTCACTTCGTATTCGTGCAGCAGCCCGGTGACCGGGCCGCATTCGTCGAGCACCTGGTTCACCGCAGTGCGCACCGCCGCATGGTTCGAGCCCAGCAGCGTCGGCCCGCCGGCCTGCAGGAAATCGGTGTAGCGGTTGCCGTCGACGTCGACCAGGTGCGCGCCCTCGGCCTTGGCGATGGCCAGCGGGAACGGATGGTTGAAGGCCAGGTTGTGCTGCACGCCGCCGGGGATCACCGCCTGGGCCCGCTCGCCCAGCTGCTTGCTGCGCGGGCAGCGCTCGTCGAACCAGCGCATCACGCGCGCCATGTGCTCGGGCTTGATCGGCCGCATCGGTTGCTTCACCAGCGCATCGAAGCGGCGGTACAGGGCATCGACGTCGGGCCAGGCCGAGATGGAGGGCAGGGGGCTCATTGGGCGATCCAGGGTGGGTCAGGTGGCGAGTGCGGCGGCGACACGCCGCAGTGCCGCCTGCATCGAGGGCTCGCGTTCGGCGCGTGCGGCGATGCGATGCAGCAGGTGCTGGCGCGAGAGGGTTTCGAGGTCTTCGACCGCCTGCACGGCGGCCGGCACGTCGGCGCCGCAGCACAGCGCGCCGTGGTTGAACATCAGGTAGGCGTTGATGTCGCCGCGCAGCTGCCGCGCGAGCTTGGCCGACAGCCACGCCGTGCCCGACGGCGCATAGCCGACGACGGGCACGCGGCGCCCGAGCGACGCCTGCAGCGCGCCGGCCGGCACCTCCAGCGCGCGGCCGAGCAAGGCACACGCGCTCGCCACCGGCTGGTGCGTGTGGATGCTGGCCCGCACGTCGGGTCGCGCGCGCAGCACGCGCGCATGCAGGCCGCTCTCGACCGAGGGCGTGCGTTCGCCTTCGAGCCGCGCCAGGTCGGACAGCCGCAGCACGCAGATGTCGTCGGCGCCCATCGCCAGGTAGTCGGTGGCCGACGGCGTCACCGCGAAGCGCTGTGCGTCGATGCGCAGCGCGATGTTGCCGCCGGTGCCGGCCAGGTGGCCGCGGCGCGACAACGCCACGCACAGGTCGACGATGTCCTGGCGGATCCGCGACGTGCTCACTGGAGTACCTTCGTGCTGCGCACTGTGGTATTCGCCCTTGGGGCGGCCCGGCGGGCTCATGCCTGTGCTCCCTGCGCTGCGTTGAGCCGGCGATACAGCGGTGCCAGCCGCGTGCGCACTTCCTTGAAGGTCTCGAACTTGTCGCCGTACAGCGCGCCCAGCTCGGGTGCCGGCTCGTAGGTGCGGCGCGTGCGCCGCAGCGGTGCCAGGTCGGCGAACGCCAGCGCGCCGATGCCCACCGCGGCGATGAAGGCCGCGCCGATCGCGTTGGCCTGGATCGGGTTCTCCAGCTGGCGGATCGGCTGGCCGCTGACGTCGGCCATGATCTGGCACCAGACGTCCGATTGCGCGCCACCGCCCACCGCGGCAATGCTGCCGGCGTCGCGCCCGAGCAGCCGCGTAAACGGCTCCAGCATCCAGCGCGTGTTCAGCGCCACGCCTTCCAGGAAGGCGCGGAAGATGTCCTCGCGCGAATGCTCGAGCGACAGGTTCAGCAGCCCGGCGCGCAGGTGCGGGTCGTCCACCGGCGTGCGCTCGCCCAGCAGCCACGGCGTGTAGATCAGGCCGCGCGCGCCCGGCGGCACGCGCGCGGCGATGGTGTTCAGCAGCTCGTAGACCGCAGGATGCTCTTCGTCGCTGGCGAGCTCGTCCGGGTGGAAGAGGATGCGGTCGCGCAGGAAGGACAGGTTCGCGCCCGCGGTCGACTGCAGCGCCAGCGCCAGGTAGCGCCCGTCCACCGCGCAGGGCACGGCGGCGATCTTGTGGCGCACGTCGGTCTTCATGGCGGGCACGTGCGCGCCCAGCCACGACGAGGTGCCCAGGTACAGGTGCGTCTCGAAATCGCCGGTGGCCGCGCCCACGGCAACGGCCGAGGTGTCGACCGCACCGGCCACGACCGGTGTCTTCGGGCCCAGCCCCAGCGCCTGCGCCACCGCCGGCAGCAGCGGGCCGAGGGTCTCGGTCGATTGCACGATCTCGGGCAGTTGGTCGGGCGCGACGCCCAGCAGGCGGACCAGGCCGGCGTCGTAGCGCACTTTCCGCACGTCGCGGTTGTCGGTGATCCACGAGGTCAGCACCGAGTCCTGTGTCGCGCAGAAGCGCCCGGTCAGGCGCAGGTTCATGAAGTCGAGCACGTTCAGGAACTTGTGCGTGCGCTCGCAGCGCTCGGGCGCGTGGTCGAGCAGCCAGGCGATGTGCCCGGCCGAGTCGCGCCCCGACAGCGACGGTGCGCCGCCGGTGAGCCGCAGCCAGCGCCACAGTTTCAGCGGCCCGTAGCCTTCGATGCGCAGGCCGCGTCCGCGCGCGCGGCGCGCCATCGCGTCGGCGCCGCGCGCATCGAGCCAGGTCAGTGCCGGGCCGATCGCCTCGCCCGCGCGGTCGACGCACACCGTGCCCTCGGTCTGCGCCGAGCAGCACACGGCGACCACGCGCGCGCGCAGCCCGGCATCGCCCTTCAGCACCTCGGCGGCGCCGGCCAGGAAGGCGTCCCACCAGGCGTTCGGGTCCTGCTCGGCCACAGCGCCCTGCACGTGCAGCGCCACCGGCCGGAAGGCCCACGCGTGCACAGTGCCATCCAGCCCCACCAGCGCGGTCTTGCAGCCGGAGGTGCCCAGGTCGACGGCCAGCACGAGGCGTTCGCGTGTGTTCAATTGCGAACTCACCTCGCGACAAACCGTTCGCCCTGAGCCGGGCTGAGCTCGTCGCAGGCCCGTGTCGAAGGGGTCCGACCCTTCGACAAGCTCAGGGCGAGCGGGGTGTTTGCCATGGCCTGTTCAGAACCGGCGCGACACGGAGACGACGAACTTGGTGTTGTCGGTGGCGCGCTGCTCGTCGCCGTCGAGCGCGATGTACAGCTCGCGCACGCGGGTGTTGGTCGCCACGACGTCGGCATTCCAGTCGAAGCCCCATTGCTTGTGCGTGATGCCGACGCGCCAGTCGGAGAAGTTCGCTTCCGAGAAGTGCCGGATCCGCTGGTAGCCGCCATGCAGGTTCAGCGTGGTGGCCGGTGCGAGGTGGATTTTGTAGTCCAGGTCGAGCAGCCAGCTGCCGCGCGAGTTGTTGTCGCCGCGCGCATAGCACTCGAGCCCCTGCGTCGGGTCGGGCATCAGCGCGAGCATCGTGCCGCACACGCCGCCGGTGTCGGCGCCGCGGTAGGTCTTGGAGATCACGTTCAGCACGCGCCCTTCGAGCGCGCCGTAGCCGACCTCCAGCACCGCGAAGGCGCTGTCGTACTTCGTGGTCTGGAAATCCGTCGGCGTGAAGGTGGTCATGTCGAAGCCGTGCGGGGCCTCGAACTTCGCGCCGGGGAACAGCTCGGTGGCGAGGCCGACGCCGAAGTGCCAGGCCTCCGGATCGCCGAAGCGGTAGCCGCCGCCCAGCGTCACGCCGACGCCGCTGCCGTCGAGGAACTGCTTCTTGCTGACCGATGCGAGCTCGACCAGCCCGATCAGCCCGCTCTCGTGCGCGGCCTGCACGCTGAGCTTGATGCCCGGCCGGTTGAAGGAGTCCGAGATGCCGCGCGTGCGCTGGTCGGACGTGAGCTTGACGTCGGTGTCGACGGCGAAACTGGCCGTGTCGGCCGCGAAGGCCGACGGGGCGATGGCGGTGAACAGTGCGCCGAGGGCGACCGGAAGCAGACAGCGGAAATGCATGGGTGGCTCCAGGGGTGGGGGGGACGACTTCAGGACTTGCAGGCCGGCGACTCGGGCAGGGCCGGGACGCGCCGCAGGATCTCCGTCTCGCCGAGGATCTCGACGCCGACGAAGGCGCGGATGTGGAGCTCGCCCGACTTGATGCGGACGATGCCCTTGTATTTCTTGGTGCTGCGCGGGTCGTAGACCCAGCCGTCGCGCCAGGCGTCGCTGTCGTAGCGCTCGAGCCGCGCGATCTGCACGCCGCAGGTGTCCTTGGGCGTGCCGGCATCCTTGTCCCAGACGATGCGTCCGCACAGCGCGGTGGCCGCATCGGCGCACGGCGCGAACTGGATCACCGCATCCTTCTCCGCGGTCATCCACAGGCCCTTCGCATCGTCGGGGCCGGCGGCGTGCGCGGCAGAGGCCAGCAAGAGCAGGGCAGCAGGCAGCAGGGACTTCATGGCATCGGCACCGTTGGATAGTGATGACTAGTTTATAGTCATGACTACCGTTTGGTGTCAACAACATTCCCCGGACAATCCCTGATGCCGCACGCCCCTCGCCCGACCTTGCCGATGCCGTCGACCCGCAAGCCCCCACCCTCGCTGGCCACCAAGAAGCAGCCTGCGCAGCAGCGGGCGACGGAGACCTACGAGCGCATCCTCGAGGTGACGGCGCAGACGCTGGCCGACGTCGGCATCGAGCGGCTGTCGACCAACCTGGTGTGCGAGCGTGCGGGGCTGACGCCGCCGGCGCTGTACCGCTACTTCCCGAACAAGTACGCGCTGCTGTCAGAGCTGGGCCAGCGGCTGATGCAGCGGCAGAACGAGCGCGTGGACCGCTGGATCACGATCGAGGTCTTCGGCGGCGGCATCGAGGTGCTGGAGCAGGCGCTCGAAGGGCTGATCGTCGACACCTACGAGGTGACGCTGCAGACGATGGGCGGCGTGTGGATCATGCGCGCGCTGCGCGCGGTGCCGGCGCTGCAGCAGGTGCGGCTGGCCTCGCACGCGGCCGTCACGCAGGAGCAGGCGCTGCTGCTGGCGAAGGCGCTGCCGGGCGCGGACGCGGCCGAGCTGAAGCTCGTCAGCCGCATCGTGGTGGAGCTGATCTACGCGACGGTCGAGATGATCTTCGACGAGCCGCTGGACGTGAAGGCGGTCGCGCGGACGGTGGCCGGCATGATCGCGAGCCACCTGAGCCGGGTCAGGCCTGCGGCTTAGGCCCGGCGCTTCACAGCGCGAGCGCGCTGCGGGCCAGCGACTGTTCGATGGCCGTGCGCGCCTGGGCCCAGGAGGGCACAGCCACGATGCCGGGGGCCGCGCAGGGGCGCTTCTGCGGCCCGAACAGGAAGCGATGGGCCACGACGCCTTCCAGGTGGGCCAGCACGTCGGGCCGGTCATCGACGAAGTGCGTGATGCCCAGCTCGCGGCAGTGCAATGCCTTCTGTGGCCGCTCCAGGCAGAATCGCAGGTGGCCGGGTGCGATGCCGGTGCGCTCGAAGAATGCGTGGCGGCGCAGCCAGAGGCGCGTCTTCTCCTGGACCCGCGGGCCGGCCTTGGACACCAGCCAGACCTGGCCCTTGAACTGCTGGACGAGTGCGGGCACGGCGTCGAACATGCCGTCGAACGGTGGCGTCGCCAGCGCCGCCTCCAGCGTCCCGCCGATGAACGAGGTGTCGGCCTTGCCGTCGGGCGCGTCCGGTGCGATCAGCACGCGGCCGATGTCGATTCCCAGTTTGATCATGGTGATTCCTTCCGTGCTGCTCGTTGACTCGATGCGGCATCGTAGGAAGGTCAATGCTGTTCGGGAACTACTCTTGCCAGAGCTTCTATAATCCAGAGCTATACATGATCCAGGCTTCGCGACTCGACTTCGATGCCGTTCTGTCGTTCGCGGTGTTCGCGGACGCGCTCAACTTCAGCGCGGCCGCGCGCAAGCTGCACATCTCGCAGCCGGCATTGCACGTGAAGGTGCGCAAGCTCGGCGAGCAGCTCGATCGGCCGCTCTACCGGCGGGTCGGCCGCGCGCTTGAACTGACCGAACACGGCGAAGCGCTGGCTCGTTATGGGCGCCAGCTGCGCGCCGGTGCGGACGAATTCCTCGGGCGACTCGACGGTGCCGGCGAGCAGTCGGTCACCTTGGCCGCGGGCGAGGGTGCGTACCTCTACCTGCTCGGCACCGGCATCGGAGGCTTCCAGCGCGACGCCCAGGCGCCGTTGCGCCTGCTGAGCCTGGACCGCGACCAGACGGTGGCGGCGGTGCTGGGCGGCAAGGCCCAGTTGGGTGTCGCGCCGCTCGACACCGTGCCGGATGGCCTGCAGGCGACGGCCTTGACGACGGTGGGCCAGGTGCTCGCGGTGCCGGCGGACCACCGGTTGGCGGGGCGCACGCGCCTGAAGCTGAAGGACCTGAGCGGTGAACGCCTGGTGGTGCCGCCGCCAGGGCGCCCGCACCGGCAGATGCTGGGCGCGCTGCTGCAATCGGAGCAGGTGCCGTGGACGGTGGCGATGGAGGCCAACGGCTGGGAGCTGATACTGGGTTTCGTCGCGATGAACATCGGGCTCGCCGTGGTCAACGCCTGTTGCCGCCTGCCGCAGGGCGTGGTGGCGGTGGCACTGCCCGAGCTGCCGAACCTGCGCTACCACTGCTTCCACCTGCGCGGCCTGGCAAAGTCATCCAGCGCCGCCAGGCTTCGCGCGGCGCTGCTGGCGCATGGCGATGCCTGGAAGGGCTGAGCGGCACCCGCCTTGCTTGGCGCCGAGGCTCGGGTCTTCGTGATCGCGGTAGCGGCCCACCGCGATGCGGCGGATGCCGCTCGTGCCACCGGGGAACAGCGCGGACTGCCAGCGATACAGCCGGTCATGGTCGAGCGGCAGCTCGAAGCCGGTCGCCGCGTCGTTGATGACCTCGGCCAGGCCGTCGACGTGGCGGTCGCGATCACTTTTTTACGGCTCACTTTTTGAGCCGTATTTTCCGGCTTGCGGCTCACCCGGACGGACGCCACCCGCCCAGGTGGCACATTGCTTGCACAGGTCACGCCATGTGCCGGAGATCAAGAAGATGTCGTTGAGATCAAGCCGCGACGGCGCTGCCGGCCTCGCGCTGTTGGCCGCTGGCCACGCGGCCGGTGCTGCACTGCAGAACCTGCTGGCCGGCGATGCGGGCCGTGCGCATCGCCAGGTGCACCTGCTGCCTGCGAGCGGTGCACCCGCGGCCCACACCGGCGCGCAATGCATCGAATGGTGCGGTCATCGGCTCTTCGATGACTTCAGCATCGCCGGCAACATGCTGGCCGGGTCGCAGGTGATCGATGCGACGGCGCGCACCCATCGCGAATCCGCAACGCTGCCATTCGCCGAACGCCTGATCGCCGCGCTGCGCATCCAGCGCTTCAGCGCGTCATGAGCGCGCTGCTCGAAGTGCGCAAGCTGCGCACGCAGTTCAAGACCGACGACGGCGAGTTCCCGGCGGTCGACGGCGTCAGCTTCGACGTGCATGCCGGCCGCACGCTGGCCATCGTCGGCGAGTCGGGCTGCGGCAAGAGCGTGACCTCGCTGTCCATCATGGGCCTGGTGCCGTCACCGCCCGGGCGCATCGACAGCGGCTCGATCCGCTTCGCAGGCCGCGAGCTGGTCGGCGCCCCGGCGCAGCAGATGCAGGACCTGCGCGGCAACGGCATGGCGATGATCTTCCAGGAGCCGATGTCGTCGCTGAACCCGGTCTTCACGATCGGCGAGCAGATCGTCGAAGGGCTGCTGCGCCACCGCCGCATCGGCCGCGCGGAGGCCGATGCGCAGGCGCTGGCGATGCTGCGCAAGGTGCGCATGCCGGCACCGGAGCAGCGTTTCCACGAGCACCCGCACCAGCTGTCGGGCGGCATGCGCCAGCGCGCGATGATCGCGATGGCGCTGGCCTGCGAGCCGCAGCTGCTGATCGCCGACGAGCCGACCACCGCGCTCGACGTGACGATCCAGGCCCAGATCCTCGCGCTGATGCGCACGCTGCAGCAGGAGACCGGCACCGCGGTCATCCTGATCACGCACGACCTGGGCGTGGTGGCCGAGGTGGCCGACGAGGTGGTCGTGATGTATGCCGGCCGCGTCGTCGAGCGCGCGCCGGTGCAGGTGCTGTTCGAGACCCCGCAGCACCCCTACACCATCGGCCTGCTCGGGTCGGTGCCGCGGCTCGATGGCGAGCGCACGCGGCTTGCATCGATCGACGGCCAGGTGCCCAGCCCGCTGCGCCGCCCGCCGGGCTGCGCGTTCGCCGAGCGTTGCCCGTTCGCCGAGCCGCGCTGCCGCGAGGCCGAGCCCGAGCTGTTCGAACTCGCCCCCGGGCACGAAGCCGCCTGCTGGAGGGCGCCGCTGTCATGAGCGATCCGCTGCTGAGCGTCGAGGGGCTGGTCAAGCACTTCCCGGTGCGCCGCGGGCTGTTCGGCCGTGCGAAGGGCGCGGTGCGCGCGGTCGATGGCGTCGATCTCTCGATCGGCCGCGGCGAGACGCTGGGCGTGGTCGGCGAATCCGGCTGCGGCAAGTCGACGCTCGGCCGTCTCGTGCTGCGGTTGATCGAACCCAGCGCCGGCCGCGTGCGCTTCGACGGGCAGGAGCTCGGCACGCTCGATGCCGCCGCCTTGCGGGCGCGGCGCCGCGCGATGCAGATCATCTTCCAGGACCCGTTCTCGTCGCTGAACCCGCGCATGACGGTCGGCCAGGCGCTGGCCGAGCCGTTGATGCTGCACGGCCTGCACGCCGGCCGTCACCGCGAGCGCGTGGCCGAGTTGCTGCACACCGTGGGCCTCGCGCCCGAGCATGCGCAGCGCTTTCCGCACGAGTTCTCCGGCGGGCAGCGCCAGCGCATCGGCATTGCGCGGGCGTTGGCGGTGCAGCCGCAGCTGATCGTCTGCGACGAGGCGGTGTCGGCGCTCGACGTCTCGGTGCAGGCCCAGGTGGTGAACCTGCTGCAGGACCTGCAGCGCCGCTTCGGCATCGCCTACCTGTTCATCGCGCACGACCTGGCGGTGGTCAAGCACATTGCGGCGCGCGTCGCGGTGATGTACCTCGGCCGCGTGGTCGAGCTGGCCGACAAGCGCACGCTGTTCGCCGTGCCGCGGCATCCGTATACCCAAGCCTTGCTGTCGGCCATTCCGCATCCCGCCCCGATCCGCGAGCCGGGCCTGCAGCGCGAGCGGGTGCTGCTGGCCGGCGACGTGCCGAGCCCGGTGCATCCGCCCGGCGGCTGCCACTTCCATACCCGTTGCGCGCATGCGCGCGCGCTGTGCGCGCAGCAGGCGCCGGCACTCGAGACGCACGACGGCCACGCGGTGGCCTGCCATTTTTGGCGCGAGATCCCGGCGCCTGTCGCGCTGCACGAAGCGCCCGTGGCGACGCCGGCCAGCCGGCGCCTGGCCCGCCTGCAGTCGGCCTTCGTGCAGGCCGAACCCACCTTCTGAGCTGTTTCCGGAGCCCCCGATGCCCCCCCCGACCCGATGGATCCCCGCGCTGCTGCTGGCGCTCGTTCCGGTGTTCGCGCCGGCGCAGGCCTTGCGCGTCGGCTTGGCCGAAGACCCCGACGTGCTCGACCCGTCGCTCGCCCGCAGCTTCGTCGGACGCGTCGTGTTCAGCGCGCTGTGCGACAAGCTGTTCGACGTCGACGAGAAGCTCACCATCGTGCCGCAGCTGGCCACCGCCTACGAATGGTCCGCCGACAGCAAGGCGCTGACGCTGAAGCTGCGCGCCGGCGTCAGCTTCCACGACGGCGAGAAGTTCGACGCCGCCGCCGTCAAGTTCAACATCGAGCGCCACAAGACGATGCCGGGCTCGAACCGCCGCGGCGAGCTGGCGCCGGTGACCACGGTCGACGTCGTCGACCCGATGACGGTGCGGCTGAACCTGTCGGCGCCGTTCTCGCCGCTGCTCGCGCAACTGGCCGATCGCGCCGGCATGATGGTGTCGCCCAAGGCGGCGCAGGCGGCGGGCGACAAGTTCGGCGTCAAGCCCGTGTGTTCGGGCCCGTTCAAGTTCGTCGAGCGCGTCGCCCAGGACCGCATCGTGTTCGAGCGCTTCGCGCAGTACTGGAACAAGGACGCGATCCACTTCGACAAGGTGGTCTACACGCCGATCCCGGATGCGACGGTGCGGCTGGCCAACCTGAAGTCCGGCCAGCTCGATTTCATCGAGCGCGTGGCCTCCAGCGACATGGAAAAGCTGCAGTCCGACAAGAAGCTCAAGACCTCGCGCATCACCGAGATCGGCTACCAGGGCATCACGATCAACCTGGCCAAGAGCGAGAAGGCGAAGCAGAACCCGCTGGGCCGCGACGCCCGCGTGCGCGAAGCCTTCGAGCTGGCGCTCGACCGGCAAGGCATCGCGCAGGTGGTGATGGACAACGAGGCGACGGTGGGCAACCAGTGGGTCGCGCCGGGCAATGCGTACTACGCGAAGAACGTGCCGGTGCCCAAGCGCGATGTCGCGCGCGCCAAGGCCTTGCTGAAGGAAGCCGGCGTGCCCAACCCGAGCTTCACGCTGGTGGCGCCGACCACGTCCGACGCGCAACGCCTGGCGCTGGTGGTGCAGGCGATGACGCGCGAGGCCGGCTTCGACGTGAAGATCCAGGCCGCCGAGTTCGCGACCTCGCTGAACATGGCCGACAAGGGCGACTACGAGGCCCTGGTGCTGGCCTGGAGCGGCCGTGCCGACCCGGACGGCAACCTGTTCAGCTTCGACGCCTGCAAGCAGCCGCTGAACTACGCCGGCTACTGCGATGCCGAGACCGATGCGCTGCTGGCCCGCTCGCGCGAGCTGCGCGACCCGGCCGAGCGCAGGAAGGTGTTCGAACAGGTGGCCGCGCGCGTGCTGAGGGAGCGGCCCATCGTCTACCTCTACCACCGCAACTGGCTGTGGGCCTACAACGCCAAGCTCTCGGGCGTGCGCAACGTGCCCGACGGGCTGCTGCGCGTGGCAGGCCTGAAACTCGCGCCCTGATGCTCGAATACCTCGTCAAGCGCATCGCGACGCTGCTGCCGACGCTGCTGTTCGTCTCGATGCTGATCTTCGGGCTGCAGCAGCTGCTGCCCGGCGACCCGGCCAGGATCCTGGCCGGCGAAGACCAGGACCCGCAGGTCATCGCCTACCTGCGCACCCGGCTGCACCTGGACGAGCCGCTGCCGCTGCGCTATGCCCACTGGGTGGGCGGCGTGCTGCGCGGCGATCTGGGCGAATCGGTGCGCAACCAGCAGCCGGTGCTCGACCTGGTCCTGCAGAAGCTGCCGGTGACGGTGGAGCTCGCGCTGCTGGCGATGGCGATCGCGCTGGTCATCGGCATCCCGTCGGGCATCGTCTCGGCGGTGGGGCGCGGCACGGCCTGGGACCATGCGGCCAATGCGTTCGCGCTGTGGGGCATCTCGACGCCGAACTTCTGGCTCGGCATCCTGATGATCCTGCTGTTCTCGGTGCAGCTGGGCTGGCTGCCGGCCTCGGGCTACGTGAGCCCGTTCGAGGACCTGGGTGCCAACCTGGCCGCGATGATCATGCCGGCCTTCGTGCTCGGCAACGCGATCGCCGCGGTGCTGATGCGCCACACGCGCAGCGCGATGCTGCAGGTGATGTCGGCCGACTACGTGCGCACCGCGCGCGCCAAGGGCCTGAGCGAGCGCACGGTGGTGTTGAAGCATGCGCTGCGCAATGCGCTGACGCCCATCATCACGCTGGGCGCGCTGGAGCTGGGCACGCTGCTGTCGGGTGCGGTGCTCACCGAGCAGGTGTTCACGATCCCGGGCTTCGGCAAGCTGGTGGTCGATGCGGTATTCAACCGCGACTACGCGGTGGTGCAGGGCGTGGTGCTGGTCACCGCCAGCGCCTACATGCTGCTGAACCTGCTGGCCGACCTGGCCTACTTTGCGGTCAACCCGAGATTGAGGCGCTGATGGCGGCCGTGCTTCCTGTTCCGATGTCGACCGTGCCGCGTTCCGAGGCCGGGCCGTGGCGCCGCGCGTGGCGGCGCCTGAAACGCCGCCGCGGCGCGCTGCTCGGCCTGGCGGTGGTGCTGGGCTTCATCGCGCTGGCGCTGCTCGCGCCGTGGTTCGGCCTGCAGGACCCGGTGGCCACCAGCTGGGGTGCGATCCGCAAGGCACCGAGCGCCGAGCACTGGTTCGGCACCGACGAGATCGGCCGCGACGTGCTGTCGCGCGTGGTGTGGGGCACGCGCGCGTCGCTGCTGGCCGGCGTGGTGTCGGTGAGCATTTCGCTGCTGCTGGGCGTGCCGATCGGGTTGGCGGCGGGGTTCGTCGGCGGGTTCGCCGATGCGCTGATCTCGCGCATCACCGATGCCTTCCTGGCCTGTCCGTTCCTGATCCTGGCGATCGCGCTGGCGGCCTTCCTCGGGCCGAGCCTGAGCAACGCGATGATCGCGATCGGCGTGTCGGCGACGCCGATCTTCGTGCGGCTGACGCGCGCGCAGGTGCTCAACGTGCGGGTCGAGGACTACATCGAGGCGGCGCGCGCCGTCGGCAACCCGCCGCTGCGCATCGCGCTGCGCCACGTGCTGCCCAACGTGACGCCGCCGATCATCGTGCAGGCGACGCTGGCCATCGCGTCGGCGGTGATCGCCGAGGCCAGCCTGTCCTTCCTCGGGCTCGGGCAACAGCCGCCGCAGCCGAGCTGGGGCAGCATGCTGAACACCGCGAAGAACTACGTCGACTCGGCGCCCTGGATGGCGATCTGGCCGGGGGCGTCGATCTTCCTGCTGGTGCTGTCTTTCAACCTGCTGGGCGACGGGCTGCGGGATGCGCTGGATCCGCGGCAGCGATGATGAGGCATCGCGTGATGACCGACGAACCGTTCGCCCTGGGCAGGGACCGAGCTTGTCGAGGGCCCGTGTCGAAGGGTTGGCGCCGCAGCGCGCCGCAGGCCCTTGCGCGCAGCCACCAGGCCTTCGACAAGCTCAGTCCGAACGGTCTTCATGCGACAGATGGATCCCGAACGACATTTCCACCATCCCCATCATGAACTTCGACTGGAACAATCCGTACCCCACCATCCGCAGCCCGCTGATGGCGCGCAACGTCGTCGCCACCTCGCAGGCTCTCGCCTCGCAGGCCGGCCTGCGCATGCTGCTCAAGGGCGGCAACGCGGTCGATGCGGCCATCGCCGCCGCGGCGGCACTGACCATCGTCGAGCCGGTGTCGAACGGCCTGGGCAGCGACAACTTCGCGATCCTGTGGGACGGGCAACAACTGCATGGCCTCAACGCGTCGGGCGTCGCGCCGGCCGCATGGACCCCGGGCTACTTCCGCCGCAAGCATGGCGATGCGATGCCGGTGCGCGGCTGGGATGCAGTGACCACGCCGGGCGGGGTGGCCGGCTGGGTGGCCTTGTCGACGCGCTTCGGCAGGCTGCCGTTCGCCGACCTGCTGGAGCCGGCGATCGAGCTGGCGGAGCGCGGGCATGGCGTCGGCCGCATCGTGTCCGACAAGTGGGCCCGCCAGGTGCCGGGCCTGAAAGACCAGCCCGGCTATGCCGAGGCCTTCCTGCCGCGCGGCCGCGCGCCCGAGCCCGGCGAGCGCTTCGTCTTCGCCGAGGCCGGGGCCACGCTGCGGCAGATCGCGCTCACGAAGGGCGAGGCCTTCTACCGCGGCGAGATCGCCGAGAAGCTGGTGGCCCACGCCAAGGCCCATGGCGGCAGCATGGCCTTGTCGGACCTCGCGAACTACCGGCCCGAATGGGTCTCGACGATCCGGAAGGATTTCGCCGGCCACACGGTCCACGAGATCCCGCCCAACGGGCAGGGCATCGCGGCCTTGATGGCGCTGGGCATGCTGGAGCGGCTGGACCTGGGGCGCCTGCCGGTCGACAGCGTCGAATCGCAGCACCTGCAGATCGAGGCGATGAAGCTGGCCTTCGCCGACACCTACCGCTGGGTCGCGGACGAACGTGCGATGACGCAAGTGACCGCGGCAGACCTGCTCAGCGACGGCTACCTGAGCGAGCGCGCGAAGCGCATCGACCCGAAGCGCGCCGCCGATCCGGCGCACGGCACGCCGCCGAAGGGCGGCACGATCTACCTGAGCGCGGCCGACGAGCGCGGGATGATGGTCAGCCTGATCCAGTCCAACTACATGGGCTTCGGCAGCGGCGTGGTGGTGCCGGGCACCGGCGTGAGCCTGCAGAACCGCGGCCATGGCTTCACGCTGGACGAGAACCACCCGAACGTCGTTGCGCCGGGCAAGCGGCCGTTCCACACCATCATCCCGGGCTTCCTGATGCGCGACGACCGGCCGCAGATGAGCTTCGGCGTGATGGGCGGCAACATGCAGCCGCAAGGCCACCTGCAGACGCTGGTGCGCATGCTGGTGCACCGCCAGCAGCCGCAGGCGGCCTGCGATGCGCCGCGCTGGAAGGTGGGTGCGGGGCGGGCGGTGGATTTCGAATCGACGATGGCGCCCGCACTCGTCGACGGGCTGAAGGCGCTGGGGCACCGCTTCGAGCCGACGCCCGATGCGTACATGGACTACGGCAGCGGGCAGTTCATCTGGAAGCTGGGCGACGACGGGGAGGATGGCTACGTCGCCGCCAGCGATTCGCGCCGAGACGGGCAGGCGGTGGGGTACTGAACGGCCACGACGCCGTCCGGCCTCATCCCGCCGGCAGGTGGATGCCGACGACCAGCCCGCCGCCGTCGCGCCGCCGGGCCTCGATGCGCCCGCCGTGCGACAGGATGGCGCGCTTGGCGAGCGCCAGGCCGAGGCCGGTGCCGCGCACGCTCTCGCTGCCCTCCAGCCGCACGAAGGGCTCGAACATCGCCTGCAGCTTGTCCTGCGGCACGCCGGGCCCGCGGTCGGACACCGTCACCTCCAGCGCCCGCCCGCCCTGCGACACCCGTGCCTCCACCTCGACGCGGCTGCCCGGCGCGGTGTACTTCACCGCATTGCGGATCACGTTCTCGAACGCGCGGTAGACGAGGTCGCCGTTGACGTTCGCGACGAAGGCGCCGTCGCTGCGCAGTTCGACGCTGCGGCCCTCGGCCGCCTTCGCCTCCAGGTTGGCGTCATCGGTGATCGCGTTCAGCAGCTCGACCAGGTCGACGCGTTCGGTCGCGAGCCGTTCGCCGGCCGGGTCGTCCGCCGATTCGAGGCGGTGCAGCGTGAGCAGCTCCTCCACCAGCAGGTCCAGGCGCTGCACCTCGCGCTCGATGCGCTCGTGCAGCAGCCGCGCGCCCTCGGCATCCTGCCGGCTCAGCCCGATCGCGGCCTGCATGCGCGCCAGCGGCGAGCGCAACTCGTGCGACAGGTCGTGCAGCAGCGTGCGCCGCGTCGCCTGCATCAGCTGCAGCCGTTCGGCCATGCGGTCGAACTCGTGCGCGACCGCCATGAACTCGTTGCTGCGGCTGTCCATCAGCGGACGCACCCGTGTCTCGAAGCGTTCCTGCGCCGCCCGCTGCAGGCCCCAGCGCAGGTGGCCCAGCGAGCGCGACAGGAAGCCCGCGACCCCGGCGCTGAAGATCAGGCTGACCAGCGCCGCCAGGCCGATCGGCAGCAGCGGGAACAGCGCGTCCTCCGGGGGCGGCCTGTGCCCGGTGAAATGCAGCACCCCCACCGCGGCGCCGAAGGCCAGCACCGACACCGCCCACAGGCTGATGAACAGTCGCCAGAAGGTCGCCATGGTCGTCAATCCACCAGCAGCTGGTAGCCCATGCCGCGCACGCCCTGGATCCACGACTGCCCGTCGGGCCGCGTGCCCAGCTTCTGGCGGATGCTGCTGATGTGCACGTCGATGCGCCGGTCGAAGCGCTCCAGCGGCCGGCCGAAGGCGCGTTTCGAGATGTCCTGCTTGCTGACGAGCTGGCCGGCCTGGCGCGCGAGCACCTCCAGCAGGCTGAACTCGGTACCGGTCAGCTCCAACGGCTCGCCGCGCCACAGCGCGCTGCGGCTGCCGGGCGTCAGCTCCAGCGCCCCGGCCTGCAGCCGCTTCGCCGGCAGCGCGGCCTCGTCGCCGGCCGGTGCGGCGCGCCGCAGGATGGCGCGCAGCCGCGCGACCAGCTCGCCCGGCATGCACGGCTTGGGCATGTAGTCGTCGGCGCCCATGTCGAGCCCGACGATGCGGTCGACGTTGTCGCCGCGCGCCGTCAGCATCAGCACCGGCAGGCGGCTCGTCGCGCGGATGCGCCGCAGCGCCTCCATGCCGCTCAACCGCGGCATCATCACGTCGAACACCGCGATCGCATAACGCCCCGACAGCGCCTCGGCCACGCCGGCCTCGCCGTCGTGCACCGCATGCGCGTCGAAGCCCTCGCGCTGCAGGTACTGCGCGAGCATCGCCGTCAGCTCGGCATCGTCATCGACCAGCAACACGGAAATCATCGGCGAAGTATGGCGCGGCGACAGCGCGCGACACAGTGCGGGGGCCCCGGTTTTACCCAACTTGACGCTCCCGAACACTGCTCCACACAGCGCTTTCCTACGATGAAGCCATGTCCAGATCCATCGTTTCATCGGGCCTGTCGCTGGCCGTTTTCCTCGGGGGCTGCGCGGTCGTCGGCCCCGACTACCGCGCGCCGCAGCCGCCGCTCGGCCCGACCTGGCAGGCGGCCGTGCCGCACGGCGGCCGCACCGACCGGCTCGCCGACTGGTGGGCCGCCTTCGACGACCCCACGGTGAGCCGGCTGGTGCAGATGGCCGAGGCCGACAGCCCGTCGCTCGCCACGGCCGCGGCCAACATCGCCAGCGCCCGGGCCGCGCTCGGCACCGCCCGCGCCGCGGCGCAGCCGTCGCTCACCGGCAGCGGCTCGGTGCTCGCATCACGCCAGCGCAACAACGGTGTCACGAGCGACACGACGACACGCAGCGGCAGCCTCGATGCCTCGTGGGAGATCGACCTGTTCGGCCAGCTGCGGCGCGGCCGCGAGGCAGCCCAGGCGCGCGTCGAGGCGCGCGCGGCCGACTGGCACGAGGCCCGCGTCTCGCTGGCCGCCGAGGTGGCCGACGACTACGTGCAGTACCGCGCCTGCCGGCTGCTCGAGGTGCAGTACGGCGTCGAGGCGCAGTCGCAGCAGGAGACGGCGCGCCTCACGCAGGTGAAGGTGCGCGCCGGCTTCAGCGCCGCGTCGGACGGCGACCTGGCCGAGGCCAGCGCCGCCGGCGCGGGCTCGACGCTGAGCGCGCAGCACACCGAATGCGAGGGGCTCGTGAAGGCCCTGGTCGCGCTGACCGGCGCCGACGAGCCGGCGCTGCGCACGCTGCTCGATGCGACGCCGGCCGCGCTGCCGGCGCCGGTCGCGTTCGGCGTATCTTCCGTGCCGGCCGACCTGCTGCGCCAGCGCCCCGACCTGGTCGCGAGCGAACGCGACCTCGCCGCCGCCAGCGCCGCGATCGGCCAGGCCGAGGCCGGCCGCTACCCGAGCTTCACGCTGGGCGGCACGATCAGCGTGTCGTCGTCGGGCCTCGCCGGGCAGACGGGCACCGCCTCGTTCGGTCCCAGCCTGGCCATCCCGCTGCTCGACGGCGGCAAGGCGCGCGCCGCCGTCGACTCGGCCCAGGCGAGCTACGACGCGGCGCTCGCCGGCTACCGCAGCGCCGTGCGCACCGCCGTCAAGGAAGTCGAGACCGCGCTCGTCAACATCGACGGCGCGGCCCGCCGCAGCCGCGACGCGCGCACCGCGGCCGAACGCTACCGGCGCTATTTCGCCTCGGTGCAGGCCGACTGGCGCGCCGGCCGCAGCAGCCTGATGACGCTGGAGGAAGCGCGCCGCTCGGCGCTCTCGGCCGAGACGACGCTGCTGACCCTGCAGCGCGACCAGGTGCGCCAATGGATCGCCCTCTACAAGGCCCTCGGCGGCGGCTGGACCGCCGACGTCTCCCAGGCCGCCAACACCCTTCCCGGAGTCCAACCATGAAACCATCCCTGAAGACCGGCTCGATCGCCGCCGCGCTGCTGATCGCCGTCGGCGGCACCGCGTGGCAGGTGTGGGGCAATGCCGCGCCCGCCTCCGCGGCGGCTGCCGCAGCCGGCCCCGGCAGCGCCGCCACCCCCGCCCTCAGCGTCGAGCTGACGACGCCCGTGCGCACCACCTGGCCGCAGACCCTGCAGGCCACCGGCACGCTGACCGCGTGGCAAGAGGCCGTGATCGGCGCCGAGACCGGCTCGCTGCGCATCACCGAGCTGCTGGCGGACGTCGGCAGCCGCGTCAGGCGCGGCCAGCTGCTCGCGCGCCTGGCCGACGACAGCCTGCAGGCCCAGCTGCAGAAGCAGCAGGCTGCCGTCGCGCAGGCGCGCGCCAGCCTCTCGCAGGCGCAGATGAACCTGCAGCGCGCCGGTGCGGTCGACGGCAGCGGCGCGCTGTCGAGCCAGCAGATCGACGACTACCGCATCGCCGAGGCCACCAGCCGCGCCTCCCTCGCGTCGGCCGAGGCCGACCTGCTGTCCACCCGCATCCAGCTGTCGCAGACGCGCATCCTGGCGGTCGACGACGGCATCGTCTCGTCGCGCAGCGCGGTGCTGGGCAACGTGGTGCCGGCCGGCACCGAGCTGTTCCGGCTGGTGCGCCAGGGCAAGGTCGAGTGGCGGGCCGAGCTGGCCGCGCGCCAGCTGGCGCAGGTGCAGCCGGGGCAGGCGGCGCGCCTGACGCTGGCCAGCGGCCAGGTGCTCGAAGGCCGCGTGCGGCTGGTCGCGCCGACCTTCAGCACCAGCACCGGCCGCGCCATCGTCTACGTCAGCCTGCCGGCCGGCAGCGAGGTGCAGCCCGGCCTGTTCGCCAGCGGCAGCATCGACGGGCCGGCGACGCCGGCGCTGACGCTGCCGCAGTCGGCGCTGGTGCTGCGCGACGGCCGCAGCGACGTCTTCCTGCTGAAGGACGACGGCACCGTCACGCGCCGCACCGTGGCGGTGGGTCGCCGCGTCGGCGACCGCGTCGAGGTGCTGTCGGGCCTGAAGGAGGGCAGCCGCGTCGTCGCGAGCGGCGGCGCGTTCCTGTCCGAAGGCACCCCGGTGCAGGTCGCGCAAGCCGACGCGCGGCTCAGCCTGAACGACACCCCCCACCTGCAAGGCACGCGCCCGTGAACATCTCCTCCTGGTCGATCCGCAACCCGGTCCCGGCCGTCCTCGTCTTCGTGCTGCTCGCGGTGCTGGGCCTGATCGGCTTCCACAAGCTGCAGATCCAGGATTTCCCCGACATGGACCTGCCGACCATCATGGTGTCGGCCTCGCTGGAAGGCGCCGCGCCGGCCCAGTTGGAAACCGAGGTCGCGCGCAAGATCGAGGACAAGCTCGCGTCGCTGACGCGCCTGGACCACATCGCCACCACGATCACCGACGGCAGCGTCGCGATCACCGTCACCTTCGAGATGGAGAAGGATGCCGAGGTCGCGCTCAGCGAGGTGCGCAACGCGGTCGACGGCGTGCGCGCCGACCTGCCGTCCAGCATGGCGGCGCCGACGGTGTCCAAGAGCACCGCCGCGAGCTCGTCGCTGCTCACCTACACCGCCACGTCGAAGCTGCTGGACGAGCAGGACCTGTCCTGGTTCGTCGACAACGACCTCACCAAGGCCTTGCTCGCGGTGAAGGGGGTCGCCGCGGTGCAGCGCATCGGCGGCATCGACCGCGAGGTGCGCGTCGAGCTCGATCCGGCGCTGATGGCCGGCCTCGGCCTCGACCCGGCCACCGTCTCGGCACAGTTGAAGGCGGCGCAGAGCGACAACTCCGGCGGCCAGGGCGACATCGCCGGCCAGCGCCAGTCGGCCCGCACGCTGGGTGCGGTGGCGTCGGCGCAGCAGCTGGCAGCGATGAGCATCGCGGTCGGGGACGGCCGCAGCGTGCGGCTGGACCAGGTCGCCCGCATCGTCGACGGGCCGGCCGAGCGCAGTTCGCTCGCGCGGCTGGACGGCACGCCGGTGGTGGCGCTGCAGGTCTCGCGCTCCAAGGGCTATTCGGACGTGACGGTGGCGCGCGAGGTGCGGCAGGCGGTGGCCGCCTTCGGCCGGGCGCATGCCGAGGTGGTGCTGGCCGAGGCCAGCAACACCGTCGCGCCGATCGAGGACAACTACCGCGGCTCGATGCACCTGCTGCTCGAGGGCGCGCTGCTCGCGATGCTGGTGGTGTGGTGGTTCCTGCGCGACACGCGGGCCACGCTGATCTCGGCGGCGGCGCTGCCGCTGTCGATCCTGCCGACCTTCGGCTTCATGGTGCTGGCCGGCTTCTCGCTGAACACCGTCACGCTGCTGTCGCTGTCGCTCGTCATCGGCATCCTGGTCGACGACGCGATCGTCGAGATCGAGAACATCGCGCGCCACATGGCGGCCGGCAAGACGCCGTACCAGGCGGCGATGGAGGCGGCCGACGAGATCGGGCTGGCGGTGGTCGCGACCACCTTCACGCTGGTCGCGGTGTTCCTGCCGACGGCCTTCATGTCCGGGATCATCGGCAAGATCTTCCGGCAGTTCGGCGTCACCGCCTCGGTGGCGGTGCTGTGCTCGCTGCTGGTGGCGCGGCTGCTGACGCCGATGATGGCGGCCTACCTGATGAAGGGACGCGTGGGCGGCGGGGCGCATGAGCCGGCGGACAGCCCGCTGATGACGCGCTACCTCGGCTGGGCGCGCACGGCCTTGCGGCACCGCAAGACCACGGTGCTGGCGGCGCTGGCCTTCCTGGCGGTGTCGCTGGCGCTGCTGCCGCTGCTGCCGTCGGGGTTCCTGCCGGCGCAGGACAACGCGCAGACCCGCGTGACGCTGACGCTGCCGCCCGGCAGCACGCTGGACGACACCGATGCGGTGGTGCGCCAGGCTGCGCAGCGGCTGCGCGCGGTGAGCGGCGTGCGGCAGGTGTTCAGCGCCGTCGGCCTGACCGCCGGCGAGGACCATCCCGGCCAGTCGTCGAGTTCGAGCACCAGCACCAACAGCGCGACGCTGACGGTCGACCTGCTGCCGCGCGGCGAGCGCACGCGCAAGCAATCGGCGATCGAGGCCGAGCTGCGCGTCGCGCTGCGCGGCCTGGCCGGCGTGCGCAGCACCGTGGGCGGCGGCGGCAACGGCGAGAGCCTGCAGCTGACGCTGGCCGGCAACGATGCGGCGGCGCTGGACCAGGCCGCCGCCGCGCTGGAGACGCAGCTGCGCACGCTGCGCGGCATCGGCAACGTGACCTCGAGCGCGGCGCTGCAGCGCCCCGAGGTGCAGCTGACGCCGGATGCGGCGCGCGCCGCCGCACTGGGCGTGACGGCCACCGCCGCGGCCGATGCGCTGCGCGTGGCCACCTATGGCGACTACTCGACGGTGCTGCCGAAGCTGAACCTGCCGCAGCGGCAGGTGCCGATCCGCGTGCGCGTCGACGCATCGCAGCGCGACAGCCTGGACGCGATCGGCCAGTTGCGCGTGGCGGGCAGCGGCGGCAGCGTGGCGCTGGCCTCGCTGGGCGAGCTGGCGATCGGCAGCGGCCCGTCGCAGATCGACCGCCTGGACCGCGAGCGCAACGTGACGCTGACGGTCGAACTGGCCGGCCGTTCGCTGGGCGAGGTCGAGCGCGAGGCGCGCAGGCTGCCGGCGCTGCAGCAGCTGCCGGCCGGCGTGCACCGGGTGGAACAGGGCGAACTGCAGCAGATGAACGAGCTGTTCGAGAGCTTCGGCCTCGCGATGGCGATCGGCGTGTTCTGCATCTATGCGGTGCTGGTGCTGCTGTTCCACGACTTCCTGCAGCCGGCCACCATCCTGTGCGCGCTGCCGCTGTCGCTGGGCGGGGCCTTGTTCGCGCTGCTGGTCACGCACCTGAGCTTCTCGATGTCCTCGGTGATCGGGCTGCTGATGCTGATGGGCATCGTGACGAAGAACTCGATCCTGCTGGTCGAGTACGCGATCATGGCGCGCCGCGAGCGCGGCATGGGCCGGCTCGAAGCGCTGCTCGACGCGTGCCACAAGCGGGCGCGGCCGATCCTGATGACGACCATCGCGATGGCCGCCGGCATGCTGCCGAACGCGCTGGGCCTGGGTGCCGAGCCGAGCTTCCGCCAGCCGATGGCGGTGATCGTGATCGGCGGGCTGCTCACCTCGACGGTACTGAGCCTGCTGGTGATCCCGGTGGTGTTCACCTATGTCGATGACCTGCTGCAGTGGCTGCGGCGCTCGACGGAACAGCACTGGAAAACCCAGGCGGCATCGTGACGCCGTCATGTCTTGGTAAGCCGGCGGTCAAGCCAGCCGCCGGCCTGTTTTCTAGACTACCGCGGGTGTCACGACGTTGCACAGTGTCACGACGTCGCCAATCCGCGGGTCCCCTTGAAGCAGTCCATCGTCGCGCGAACCCTCCACCGCACGGCGCTGCGCATCGCCGTGGTGTCGGCGCTCGGCGGCCTGGTGTCGTACGGGGTCAACGACGCATCGATCAAGCGCGCGGTGCAGCAGCAGCTCGTGACCTCGACCGAGCAGAAGCTGCAGCGCGAATCGCTGGAGTTCAGGGAGATCAAGTCGCTGCAGGGCAATTTCCTGGGCGACTTCCGCGCGGCCCATGCCGACCCGCGTGAGCGCGCGACGCTGGCGCGTGATTTCGACCTCGTCTTCTACCGCCACGGCGACGGCTCGTACACGCAGCGGCCCGGGCTGTTCGAGGGCCAGGCGCTGGCGGACGGCCGGCGCTTCGCGCAGATGTCGGCCACCTATGCGCCGCAGACGCCGCCCGATGCGGACATCAAGGCCCGCTTCATGCTGTCCTTCCTGCTGTCGCACAAGTACGGTTCGAGCACGAAGGGCCGGCTCTTCAACTTCTACGGCGTCGTGCCGGAGAAGGGCTTCCCGATCCACCAGGCGAGCGACATCGCGAAGATCTTCACCTATTCCGGCCCCGATGCGCTGAAGCTGGAAACCTACGAGTTCTACGCGCGCGGGTTCGGGTCGGCGAGCCACGACACGATCTTCACGCGCATGTACTGGGATGCGTCGAACCAGGCCTGGATGACGACCGTCGCGACGCCCGACGTCGCCGATGCCTCGGGGCGGCACCAGGTGCTGGCCTGCGTGGACGTGCTGCTCGACCAGTTGATGCAACGCACCGCCGCGCCATTGCTGGCCGGATCGCGCAGCACGATCTTCCAGATCGACGACAAGGGCACGCTGATCTTCGACGCGGCGCATGCCCAGGCGATCAAGCTCACCGAAGGCCAGGCCTCGATCGAATCGCTGGGCCTGCACGACGACCTGCCGCTGCTGGCGGCCAGCCGCTCGGCGCGGCCGGGAGAGGTGCAACTGTTCGACCTGCCGGACGACATCGTCGCGCTGGGCGTGATCCCGGACACGCCGTGGGCGCTGGCGGTGCGCTATCCCAAGGCCTTGATGCGGCCGGCCGCGCTGCTGAACCTGGGCATCGTCGTCGCGCTCGGGCTGGCGATGCTGGCGGTGGAGATCCTGATCATCCGCTCGGTGCTGCTGCAGCAGGTGGCGCGGCCGCTGCGGCAGCTGACCGGCGCGATGCGGCGGGTCGGGCAGGCCGCGCAACCGCTGGACCACGCACAGCTGCCGACGCAGGCCGAGGACGAGATCGGCGACGTGGCGCGCGAGTTCGCCGCGATGGCCGCCCGCGTGCACGGGGCCTGCGAGCAGCTCGAGGACAAGGTGCGCGGGCGCACCGCCGAGCTCGAGGCGTCGCGCCAGGCGCTGCGCCGGCTGGGCGAGCACAACGCGATGGCGCTCGAAGAGGAGCGCAAGCGCATCTCGCGCGAACTGCACGACGAGATGGGCCAGCAGCTGGCCGCGTTGCGCATGGAGGTTTCGGTGCTGCGCGTGCGCGACGGAACTGCGGTGCACGATTTGCTGCTCGACCGCGTGGACCGGCTGGTGGCCAGCGTGCGCGCGCTGGTCTCGCAGCTGCGCCCTCCGGCGCTCGACGGCGGCCTGGTCGCCGCGATCGAGTGGCAGGCCGCCGAGTTCACCCGCGGCACCGGCGTGCCGTGCCGGCTGGACCTCGATGCGCTCGCCCACGACCTGCCACCCGACACCGCGACGATGGTGTTCCGCATCGTCCAGGAGTCGCTGACCAACGTGCGCCGGCATGCCCGGGCGACCCAGGTCGCGCTGGGCCTGGTGAAGGATGCGAACGGCTGGACGCTGGCGATCGCGGACGACGGCATCGGCTTCGAGGCCACGCGGCGGCAGCGCGGGCACGGCCTGCTGTCGATGGACGAGCGCGCGCGGCTGCTGGGCGGCAGCCTGCAGGTAGAGAGTTCACCGGGCGCCGGCACGACGGTGCGCCTGCGGATCGTGAGCTTGTCGACGGGGCCGCGGGAGGCATAAGGCTTCGGTCGACGCTGCATCATGACGCCGCGCGCGACGGCTGATGCAATGCCGGGCATTCACGAAGCCGTCACACATGCGACCCTACACACCACCGATCCCGCCCGTCCGAAACCCCCTGATCGCCACCAGCGCAGGCACCCTGGCCTTGCTGGGTGCGTCTGCCGCCCAGGCCGCGCAGCAGACAGTCGCCGCGAGCGCGATCTCGGCCGGCGACACGGCGTGGATGCTGGCCAGCACGGCGCTGGTGCTGATGATGACGCTGCCGGGCCTGGCCTTCTTCTACGGCGGGCTGGTGCGCAAGAAGAACATCCTGGGCACGATGACGCAGGTGTTCATCGTGGCCGCGGTCACGAGCGTGCTGTGGTTCGTGGCGGGCTACACCATCGCCTTCGGCTCGGGAGCGCCGTGGTCGGGCTTCTTCGACAACGGCTTCAGGCTCCAGTTCATGCCGGTGGGAGACCGGGTGCCCGTCCACCCGATGGCACCGCACATCCCCGCGCCCGCGTTCGCGCTGTTCGAGGCTGCCTTTGCCATCATCACCGCCGCGCTCATCGTCGGCGCGTTCGCCGAGCGCGTGAAATTCAGCATCGCCGCGGTGTTCTGCGGCCTGTGGTCGCTGGCCGTCTATCCGCCGGTGGCCCACTGGGTGTGGCACCCCGAGGGCTGGCTGTACGACATGGGAGTGCGCGACTTCGCCGGCGGCATGGTGGTGCACGTCAGCGCCGGTGCGGCGGGCCTGGCCTGCGCGCTGGTGGCCGGGCCGCGGCAGGGCTGGGGCCGCGAGCCGATGGTCCCGTCGAACCTCGCCTACATGCTGATCGGCGCGGGCCTGCTGTGGATCGGCTGGTTCGGCTTCAACGGCGGCTCGGCCTTCGAGGCCAATGGCGCGGCGGCGCTGGCGATGGTCAACACGCAGATCGCGGCTGCGCTGGCCGCCGTCGTGTTCGTGCTGTGCGAATGGATCCAGAAGGGCCAGCCCAGCCTGGTCGGCATGTCGACCGGCGCGGTGGCCGGCCTGGTGGCCATCACGCCCGCCGCCGGCTTCGTCAGCGTGGACGCGGCGTACCTGTTCGGTGCCGTCGGCGGCCTTGTCGCGTTCGCATCGCTGGCCTGGCTCAAGCCCCTGATCAACGTCGACGACTCGCTGGACGTGTTCGCGATCCACGGTGTCGTCGGCATCGCAGGGTCGCTGCTGACGCCGTTCTTCATCGATGCGACGCTGGCGGGCGGTGCCGGCAAGCCGCAGGCGGAAGCGATCGGCGTCGTCGCGGTGCTGGGCTACAGCTTCGTGGTCAGCTGGCTGCTGATGAAGGGGCTTCACTGGTTTGCCGGTGCCCGGGTCCGGCGCGGCGATGAAGCTGACGGACTGGACCTGTCCCAACACGGCGAGCGGATCGAATAGTGAGTTCGCAGATGTCCTTCGGCGTGCTGGCGATGCGGTTGCGGCTGGCGCTGCTGCGGCACCAGCTGCCCATCGAGGCCGAACGCCTGCTGTCCGATGCCGACTACGCGGTGCAGGTGTGGGGGCTGTGCGTGGAGGTCGGCGACCCTGCGCTGATCGCGTTGGCCGAGCGCTTGCTGCCCAGCCAGGTGGCACCGGCGATCGAGGCATCGCCGCCGGATGTCGCCGATGCCGGCTCGAACGATGAACCGGCCCCACCGCGCGAGCGGCGCTATCTTCGCGGCGCACGCTGAACGTCCGGCCTCGCTGCGGGGTCTTCAGGGCCCGGCCGGAAGCTCGAGCAGGCGCAACACCGGGTAGCGCCGCCATTCGGGCTCGGCATGGCGCCGTGCGTGGCGGAAGATGAAGCCCAGCACCGCCTGCGCGTCGCCGAGCAGCTCGGGATGCGCGGACTTCCAGGCCTCGAAACGCTCGCGCAGCCCGGGCTCGGTGGCCAGCAGCTGCTCGGCTTCGTCCTCGAACACGTAGTCGCTGAAGCTTTCCTTCTTGTCGAGCACGCTGTCGAAGAACGACCAGCGGAAGAAGCTGTCGATGCCCAGCGGCTCCAGCACCTCGACGGCAAAGCGGTCGTGCGGGCCGCCGAGCGGCAGCAGCCAGTCGCCTTCGGCCACGTCGGCGAGCGTGGCTTCGACCCGCACGTCCAGCGCGTCATGCAGGTGCCGGCCTTCGAACGGCGTGCGCCGCTTCTCGAAACGCTCGATGCGGTACGCCTCGGCGCGCACGCGGCTCGCGTGCACTGCGCGCTGCAACGGCAATCCATGGGCCTGCAGGCGCAGCGCGACGTCGTGCCAAGCCTGCGGCAGAAGGTAGGCGCGCGGCGGCACGGCGCTGGCGGTGGGCTGGTAGCGATCGAACCAGGCGATGTCCTTCTGCCAGGGCCTGGTGCGGTCGTAGCGCAGGCGCTGGTAGTGGCCTATGCGGCTCGGTTCGTACACCGCCTGGAAGCCGCTGAAGCGGAACGGCCGGCTGTGCTGCCGGTCGAGCGTCCAGTCCAGCGCGACCGGGGAACCGGCCGAGAGGGCGGCGCGGTCGGCGGCACGCGCAGCGCGGATGGCGTGGCCGTGCGCGACGGTGTGCGCCAGCGCGCACTCCACCAGCGCACGCGTGCCGTGGTAGCGGTCCGCGAACGGCTTCAGCATGTGCGTCTCCGGCATGAAGCCGATCGTGTGGTGCAGCGCCGCGTAGCCGGTGGAGAAACGCGGCGAGTCCAGGAAATCGGCGATGCCGTCGTCCGGGATCTCCTGCACCGGGTTCACGTACGGGCACATCGGGAAGTCGCGTGCCGCCATGCCGTCGTACAGCGCCGGCAGCATCGCGTCGCGCAGATGCGCGCCGGTGCGGCCGCCGAGCTTGTCGGGCTGGGTCGCGATCAGCGTCACCACGTGCTGGTAGTCGGCGCCGTTCGACGTGTGGGTGTCGACCATCACGTCGGGATCCCAGCGCGTGAACACCTGCGCGAACGTGCGGGTGGCCAGGCTGTCGGCCTTGACGAAGTCGCGGTTCAGGTCGAGGTGGCGCGCATTGCCGCGGAAGCCGAAGGCCTCGGGCCCGTGCTGGTTGACGCGGCTGGTGTCCTGCCGGTTCAGCGCGCCGTCGACGTTGTAGACCGGGATGTAGACCAGCACCGTGCGCCCGAGCGCGGAGCGGCGGGCCGGGTCGAGGCACAGGTCGCGCAGCAGCGCCATGCAGGCGTCGATGCCTTCGGGCTCGCCGGGGTGGATGCCGTTGTTGTTGAAGAACACCGGCCGTCCGGCGGCCTTGACGGCCTGCGGGTCGAACACGCCGTCGGCCGAGAAAACGCCGGCATGGATCGGCACGCCGGCATCGGAGCGGCCCACCTCCTCGAACCTGAGCCAGGCGCCGAAGGCCTGCGCGAGCCGCTGGTGGAAGGCGATGCAGTCGTGCCAGGTGGTGGTCTGGTTGCCGTTGCCCCGTTCGAACGGGGTGGCCCAATCGGTGGTCGTGTCCATCGGGGCATTGTCCGACGACTGCGCATGTCCGTCAGTCGGCAGCAGCCTCCGGCAGCTTCGCGACCACCTTGATCTCGAACTGGAAGCCGTACAGCCAGGTCACGCCGATGCCGGTCAGGGTCGGGTGCGGCGCGTCGCCCCAGTAGTCCGGCAGCACCTTCCAGACCGTCTCGAAGGTCGCCTCGGGATCGACGAGGAAGACGGTGACGTCGATCACGTCGTCGAAGCTGCAGCCGGCGGCCGACAGGATCGCGTTCAGGTTGTCGAACGCGAGCCGCACCTGCGCCTCCAGCCCGGGTTCGGGCGACCCGTCCGGGCGGCTGCCGACCTGCCCCGAGACGAACAGGAAGCCGTTGGCGCGGACCGCCGGCGAATAGCGGTTCTTTTCATAGAGCGCATGGCGCCCGGCCGAGAACACCACATCACGTTGAGCCATGGATTGCCTTCTTGAATGAACGATGCAGGGACTCTAGGGATCCGCGCCGCCCGGATAAACAAGCAGCGTCAACAATCACCGTTTGCGCATTCCAAACAATCGGGAGCAAAGATGGACCGTTTCGATGCGATGCTGGCCTTTGCCCGCGTGGTCGAGACCGGCAGCTTCACCCGGGCGGCCGAGACGCTTCACCTGAGCAAGACCAGCGTGACGCAGCTGGTGCAGCAGCTGGAGGCGCGGCTGCGCGTGAAGCTGCTCAACCGCACCACGCGGCGCGTCAACGTCACGGCCGATGGCGCGGCCTACTACGAGCACGTGGTGCGCCTGCTGGCCGACATGGACGATGCCGAGACCAGCCTGTCCAGCGCGGCGGCCTCGCCGCGCGGGCGGCTGCGCGTGGACGTGCCCACCCCGCTGGCACGCATGATCCTGGTGCCGGCCCTGCCGGCCTTCCACGAGCGCTACCCCGACATCCAGCTCGACATGGGCGTCAGCGACCGCATGGTCGACCTGATCGGCAAGAACGTGGACTGCGTGGTGCGCGGCGGCGAACTCACCGACCCTTCGCTGATGGCGCGCCGCGTCGGCGACCTGCAGCTGGGGGTGTGCGCGGCGCCGGGTTACCTGGCGCGCGCCGGCACGCCCTTGCATCCGCGCGAGCTCGAAGGCACGCACCACCGCATCGTCGGCTTCCTGTGGGCGCGCAGCGGCAAGGCCGTCCCCTATGCGATGCGCCGCGACGGGGAGCAGGTCGAGGTGCAGGGCCGCCACGTGCTCGCGGTCGACGACGGCAATGCCTACCTCGCGGCGGGCCTGGCCGGCCTCGGCATCCTCTGGCTGCCGGACTACATGTCCAGGCCGCACCTGGCGAGCGGCGAGCTGGTGCGGCTGTTCGACGGCTGGCAGCTGGACCCGATGCCGCTGTACATTGCATTCCCGCCCAACCGCTACGTCAGCGCCAAGGTGCGCGTGTTCATCGACTGGATCGCCCAGTTGATGGCGCAACACGCGCCGGTGGCCGGCCGCAGCGGCCCATGATCCCATCCCACGCAGGTCTGCAAGGAGGCAGCATGTTCGATCACGTCGGTTTCAGTGTCACGAATGTGGCCGAGAGCAAGGCGTTCTACCTCCAGGCGCTGGCACCGCTGGGCGTCGAGCTGGCGATGGAGGGCCCCTATGGCGTGGGGATGGGGCGACACCGCAAGCCCTCGCTGTGGATCTCCGAGACGAAGGAGCAACCCACGCACATGCACCTGGCCTTCACGGCCGACAGCCGCCAGCAGGTCGACGAGTTCTACCAGGCGGCCCTGGCCGCCGGCGGCAAGGACAATGGCGCCCCGGGCCTGCGCCCGCACTACCACGCGAACTACTACGGTGCCTTCGTGATCGGGCCGGACGGGCACAACGTCGAGGCGGTGTGCCACAAGCCCGAGGCTTGAACGCCCGCCGCGAACCGGCCGCGGTCGATGCCGCGGCATGACGTCGTATTTCTTCGTGCTGGCAGTGGGGCTGGTCGCGGGCTGCATGAGCGGCGTGATCGGCACGGGCTCGTCGCTGATGCTCCTGCCGGTGCTCGTCTACACCTACGGGCCCAAGCAGGCCATGCCCATCATGGCCGTCGCCGCGGTGCTGGCCAACATCGCGCGCGTCGCCGCCTGGTGGCGCGAGGTCGACTGGAAAGCCGCAGCGGCCTACGCGGTACCGGGCGCGATCACCGCGGCGCTCGGCGCGCGCACGCTGCTGTCGCTGCCGCCCGCCGTCATCGATTCGATGCTCGGGCTGTTCTTCCTGGCCATGCTGGCGCTGCGGCGGTGGCGCGCCGGCACGGGGCGGCGCCTGCGCTTGCGCGAAGTCTCGGCGGCAGGGGCCGTGATCGGCTTTCTCACCGGACTGGTGCTGTCGACGGGGCCGCTCAGCGTGCCCGTCTTCACCGCCTACGGCTTGACGGCAGGGGCCTTCCTCTCCACCGAGGCCGCCAGCTCGCTGGCGCTCTACCTCAGCAAGGTCGCGACGTTCCGCCATCTTGGCGCGCTGTCCGCCGGCACGCTGCTGCAAGGGCTGATCGTCGGCAGCTCCCTCATGGCGGGAACCTGCGCCGGGAAAGCGCTGGTGGTCCGGATCAGCCCCCATGCGTTCTCCCTGCTTCTGGACGCACTGATGCTGTGCTCGGGCCTGTCGCTGCTGTGGGCGGCGTGGCGCTGAGATACCCGTGACCTGCACGGGGGCAAGCACCGCGCCGGATCCCCAGGACTAGACTGCGCCGCGGGGCGCCAGCCCCCCAACCCCTGCCAACCTGGAGATGACCATGAACCTTCGTTCCTGTTTCGCCGCCGGTGCATTGCTGGTCTCGAGCGCGGCCTTCGCGTTCCATTGCCCCGCCGACATGAAGAAGATCGACGAGGCCTTGGCCAAGAACCCGCAGCTCAGCGCCGCGCAGCTGGCCGAAGTCAAGAAACTCCGCGCCGAAGGCGAGACCCTGCACGCCGCCGGCAAGCACCAGGAATCGGTCGATACGCTGGCCAAGGCGATGACCATCCTCAACGTCAAGTAGCGCTCAGGCGCGACCCGCCCGCTTCGCCGCCGCGTGCCGTTTCGCGGCCGGCGGCAGCGTGCGCAGCTGCGCGTCGATCAGCCGCTGCCCCTCGTCCGCCAGGAACTGCTTGAACGCCGACGTCACCTGCGGCAGCCGGCGCGACGCCAGGTGCATCGCATACCAGTCCCGCTGCAGCGGGTTGCCGGCCATCGGCAGCAGCGCCAGCAGGCCGGCCTCGAGCTCCAGCGCACAGGTGTGCAGCGACAGGAAGGCCACGCCGAAGCCGGCCGCGCACATGTGCTTGATGGCCTCGTTGCTCGACATCTCGGAGCCGATGCGCAGCGGCACGCCTGCATCCTTGTAGAGCCGCTCCAGCGTCGTGCGCGTGCCCGAGCCGCGCTCGCGCGCCAGCAGGTTGGCACCCACCAAGTCGGCCAGCGCCGGCTTGCGCTGCTTCATCAGCGGGTGCTTCGGTGACGCGAGGAAGGCCATCGGGTGCTTGGCAAACGCCACCGCCGTGGTCTTCAGCTCGGCCGGCGGCCGGCCCATGATGGCGATGTCGACCTCCTGGGCCGCCAGCATCCGCACGATCTCGTCGCGGTTGCCCACCTGCAGCTTCACCTTCACGTCCGGATGCTGGCCGGCAAACGCCACCAGCAAGGGCGGCAGCAGGTACTCCGCGGTCGTCACCGCGCCCACCCGCAGTGTGCCCGAGAAGATCCCGCGCTGCGCCGCCATCTCGTCGCCGGCCTCGCGCCACAGGTCGAGGATGCGCGCCGCGTAGTCGGCCATCAGCTCGCCCGCCGCCGTGAGGCGCACGCCGCGTCCGTCCTTCTCCAGCAGCGGCGCGCCGGCGCTTTCCTCCAGCAGCTTCAGTTGGATCGATACCGCCGGTTGCGTCAGGTGCAACTCGCTCGCGGCACGTGAAACGCTGCCCAGGCGCGACACGGCATGGAAGGCGGCGAGCTGGCGGAATGTGGCGTTCTTGAGCATCAGTCGAAGCTTATGAGTTGCCGAAAAGAATTAACTGTTGCGAATGCAATGCGGTTCGTACATTCGGTCCATCGACCAAGGAGAGTGTCCATGGGCCACATGAAAGACGCAACGCAGATCACCGACGCCAGGAAGCGCTACTCGGCCGGCGTGCTGAAGTACGCCCAGATGGGCTACTGGAACGCCGACTACGTGCCGAAGGCGACCGACATCCTGGCGCTGTTCCGCATCACGCCGCAGGACGGTGTCGACCCGATCGAGGCCGCCGCCGCGGTGGCCGGCGAATCGAGCACCGCCACCTGGACGGTGGTCTGGACCGACCGGCTCACCGCCTGCGACATGTACCGCGCCAAGGCCTACCGCGTCGAGCCGGTGCCGAACAACCCCGGCCAGTACTTCTGCCACGTGGCCTACGACCTGAGCCTGTTCGAGGAAGGGTCCATCACCAACGTCGCCGCGTCCATCATCGGCAACGTGTTCAGCTTCAAGCCGCTGAAGGCCGCGCGCCTCGAGGACATGCAGTTCCCGGTGGCCTACGTCAAGACCTTCAGCGGCCCGCCCACCGGCATCGTGGTCGAGCGCGAGCGGCTCGACAAGTTCGGCCGGCCGCTGCTGGGCGCCACCACCAAGCCCAAGCTCGGGCTGTCCGGTCGCAACTACGGTCGCGTGGTCTACGAGGGCCTGCGCGGCGGCCTCGACTTCATGAAGGACGACGAGAACATCAACTCGCAGCCCTTCATGCACTGGCGCGACCGCTTCCTGTTCGTGATGGACGCCGTCAACAAGGCCAGCGCCGCCACCGGCGAGGTCAAGGGCAGCTACCTCAACGTCACCGCCGGCACGATGGAAGAGATGTACCGCCGCGCCGAGTTCGCGAAGTCGCTGGGCTCGGTGATCGTGATGATCGACCTGGTGGTCGGCTACACCGCCATCCAGTCGATGAGCCACTGGTGCCGGCAGAACGACATGATCCTGCACCTGCACCGCGCGGGCCACGGCACCTACACGCGCCAGAAGAACCACGGCGTGAGCTTCCGCGTGATCGCGAAGTGGATGCGCCTGGCCGGCGTCGACCACATCCACGCCGGCACCGCCGTCGGCAAGCTCGAGGGCGACCCGCTGACCGTGCAGGGCTACTACAACGTGTGCCGCGACACGCACACCGTGGTCGACCTGCCGCGCGGCATCTTCTTCGAGCAGGACTGGGGCGCGCTGAAGAAGGTGATGCCGGTCGCGTCCGGCGGCATCCACGCCGGCCAGATGCACCAGCTGCTCGACCTGTTCGGCGACGACGTGGTGCTGCAGTTCGGCGGCGGCACCATCGGCCACCCGCAGGGCATCCAGGCCGGCGCCACCGCCAACCGCGTCGCGCTCGAGGCGATGGTGCTGGCGCGCAACGAGGGCCGCGACATCGCGAACGAAGGTCCCGCGATCCTCGCCGAGGCGGCGAAGTGGTGCGGCCCGCTGCGCGCCGCGCTCGATACCTGGGGCGAGATCAGCTTCAACTACACGCCCACCGACAGCTCCGACTACGTGCCCACCCTCGCCGTCGCCTGATCGCGCACCCACCTGGAGACCCCGCATGCGAATCACCCAAGGCACCTTCTCCTTCCTGCCCGACCTCAGCGACGCGCAGGTCATCGGCCAGGTCGACCACGCCCTCGGCAAGGGCTGGGCCATCGGCATCGAATACACCGACGACCCGCACCCGCGCAACACCTTCTGGGAGATGTTCGGCAACCCGATGTTCGACGTGTCCGACGCGGCCGGCGTGATGCTGGAGCTCAAGCAGTGCCGCAACACCTTTCCCGACCACTACATCCGCCTGACCGCGTTCGACTCGACGCACGGCACCGAATCGGTGGTGCTGTCCTTCATCGTCAACCGGCCGAAGGCCGAGCCGGGCTTCCGGCTGGTGCGCACCGAAGAGCAGGGCCGAACCTTGCGATACAGCATCGAAAGCTACGCCGTGCAGCGTTCGCCGGAGGGTGAACGGTACGGAATGCGCCAGGAGTGACCGACCCATGGACGAGGACCGCGACAGTCTGTGCCAGCCGCCGGCCGAGATGCCGGAAGCGTCGGCGGCGCGCGCGATGCTCGACCAGCTCGATGCCGAACTGATCGGCCTCGCGCCGGTCAAGGGCCGCATCCGCGACATCGCCGCGCTGCTGCTGATCGACAGGCTGCGTGCCGAGCAGGGCCTGCAGTCGCAGCCGCCGTCGCTGCACATGTGCTTCACCGGCAACCCCGGCACCGGCAAGACCACCGTCGCGATGCGCATGGCCGAGGTGCTGAAGCAACTGGGCTATGTGCGCAAGGGCCACCTGGTCGCGGTGACGCGCGACGACCTGGTCGGCCAGTTCATCGGCCACACCGCGCCCAAGACCCGCGAGGTGCTGAAGAAGGCCATGGGCGGCGTGCTCTTCATCGACGAGGCCTACTACCTCTACAAGCCCGAGAACGAACGCGACTACGGCCAGGAGTCGATCGAGATCCTGCTGCAGGTGATGGAGAACCAGCGCGACGACCTGGTGGTGATCCTCGCCGGCTACAAGGACCGCATGGACGGCTTCTTCGCCAGCAACCCCGGCATGGCCTCGCGCATCGCGCACCACATCGATTTCCCCGACTACAGCGAGGCCGAGCTGATGCTGATCGCGCGGCTGATGCTGACCCGGCTGAACTACCGCTTCGACGACGGCGCCGAGCCGGCCTTCGCGCGCTACGTGAGCCTGCGCCGGCAGCAGCCGCATTTCGCCAACGCGCGCTCGATCCGCAATGCGCTCGACCGCATCCGGCTGCGCCATGCGACGCGGCTGTTCAGCGCCGACCGCCGCCTGACGCGCGAGCAGTTGTGCACCCTGCAGGCCGAGGACGTGCTCGCGAGCCGCGTCTTCACCGGCGCCCCCCGCCAAGGAGCAACGACATGAGCGTGGAAGCCTTGATCTTCGACGTCGACGGCACGCTGGCCGACACCGAGGAAGCGCACCGCATCTCGTTCAACAGCGTGTTCGAGCAGCACCGGCTCGGCTGGACCTGGAGCCGCGCCGAATACCGGCAGCTGCTCGAAGTCCCCGGCGGCAAGGAGCGCATCGCGTCGTACATCGCGTCGCTGCCGCTCGGCGCGACCGAACGCCAGCGCCTGCTGGCCCTGGTGCCGCAGCTGCATGCCGACAAGACGCGCTTCTACGGCGAGGTGGTGCAGGAAGGTGGCGTCACGCTGCGCGAAGGCGTCGAGCGCCTGCTGAACGAGGCCGTCGAGCAAGGCTGCCACCTGGCCATCGCCAGCACCACCACCGCCGCCAACATCCACGCGCTGCTCGGCGCGACGCTGGGCGCGCGCGGGCTCGACCTGTTCGCGGTGATCGCCTGCGGCGACCAGGTGCGGGCCAAGAAGCCCGCGCCCGACATCTACCGCCTCGCGCTCGACACGCTGGGCCTGCCGCCCGAGCAGGCGCTGGCCGTCGAGGATTCGGCGCACGGCTTGCGCGCGGCCACGGCCGCCGGCCTGTGGACGCTGGTCACGCCGACCTTCTGGACCCAGGGCAGCGATTTCCAGGGCGCCGGCCTGGTGCTGCCGAGCCTGGGCAATCTCGGCTTCGACGAGCTGATCCGCATCGCGCGCCCGGCGCGCGGCCTGTCGCCCGTGCAGGCGCTTTACCGCGAGACCACCTGATGAACCCCGCCATCCGCATTGCCCCCAGCCTGCTGTCGGCCGACTTCGCGCGCCTGGGCGAAGAAGTCCGCGCGGTCATCGCCGCCGGTGCCGACCTGATCCACGTCGACGTGATGGACAACCACTACGTGCCCAACCTGACGATCGGCCCGATGGTGTGCCAGGCGATCGCGCCGCACTGCCGGCGCGGCGACCAGCCGGTGCCGATCGACGTGCACCTGATGGTCAAGCCGGTCGATGCGCTGATCCCGATGTTCGCGCAGGCCGGTGCGTCCATCATCTCGTTCCACCCGCAGGCGAGCGAGCACGTGGACCGCACGATCCAGTTGATCCACTCGTTCGGCGTGAAGGCGGGGCTCGCGCTGAACCCGGCCACGCCGCTGAACCTGCTCGACCACGTGCTCGACCAGCTCGACCTGGTGCTGCTGATGAGCGTCAACCCGGGCTTCGGCGGCCAGGCCTTCATCGAGGGCGTGCTGCCGAAGATCGAGGCCGCGCGACGGCGCATCGACGCGAGCGGGCGCGACGTCTGGCTCGAGGTCGACGGCGGCATCAACGCGAAGAACATCGCGCGCGTGGTGGCCGCCGGCGCCGACACGCTGGTGGCCGGCTCGGCGGTGTTCAGCGGCGGCGACTACCCGAAGGCGATCGCCGCCCTGTGCGTCAATGCGCAGCTGCGCGACCTGGCCGAGAGTCCGTGATGCCGATCGCCGCCCTCTGCTTCGACCTCGACGGCACGCTGGTCGACAGCGCCGCCGGCGTGGCGCTGGCCCTGAACACCGCGCTGGCCGAGGCCGGGTTGCCGCCGTTCGACGTGGCGACGGTGCGCGGCTGGATCGGCGACGGGCCCGATGCGCTGATCGGGCGCGCACTCGACGCCTGCCAGCTGCACGACCTGCCGGTGCTCGCCGCCCGGCTGCGCCTGCGCTTCGACGGCGCGACGCTGGCCACGCCGTCGGCGCAGGGCGCCGCCTACCCCGGCATCGCCGCGCTGCTGGCCCGGCTGGGCGGGCGCTACCCGATGGCGGTGGTGACGAACAAGCCGACGCTGCTGGCGCGCGCGGTGCTCGATGCGGCCGGGCTGCTGGAGCATTTCGCGCAGGTGCACGGCGCCGACCTGCCCGAGCTGCGCAAGCCGTCGCCATTGCTGATCCAGCAGGCGGCGCGGCGCTTCGGGGTCTCGGCCGCCAGCGTGCTGATGGTCGGCGACGGCGCGGCCGACCTCGCCGCCGCCGGCGCGGCCGGCAGCCAGGCCGCCTGGGCCGCCTGGGGCTACGGCCCGCTGCCCGCGGCCGGCACGTGGCGCCTGGACGTGCCCGCCGACCTGCTCGCCAGGCTGCCCGTGCGCACCCCGATTCATCAGTAACCAGGAGACCCGCCATGCTCACCGGAGGACGATCGACCCTGACCCAGTTCCTGATCGAGGAGCGCCGCCGCCATCCCGAGGCCACCGGCGACCTGAACGCGCTGATCACCGACGTTTCGCTGGCCTGCAAGACCATCGCGCGCAAGGTGGCCTACGGCGCGCTGGACGGCGCGCTCGGCAGCGCCGGCACCGGCAACGTGCAGGGCGAAGAGCAGAAGACGCTGGACGTGCTGGGCAACGCGCTGTTCCTGCGCGCCACCGAATGGGGCGGGCACCTGGCCGGCATGGTGTCCGAGGAGCTGGAGGCGCCGTACACGCTGCCGCCCGAGTACCCGCGCGGCAAGTACCTGCTGCTGTTCGACCCGCTCGACGGCTCGTCCAACATCGACGTCAACGTCGCGGTCGGCAGCATCTTCTCGGTGCTGCGCGCGGTCACGCCCGGGCAGGACCCGCAGCCGCAGGATTTCCTGCAGCCCGGCACGCAGCAGGTGTGCGCCGGCTACGCGATCTACGGCCCGTCGACCATGCTGGTGCTGACGCTGGGCCGCGGCACGCATGCGTTCACGCTCGACCCGCTGCTCGGCGAATGGGTGCTCAGCCACCCCGGCCTGCGCATCCCCGAGAAGACCTGCGAGTTCGCGATCAACGCCTCGAACAGCCGCTTCTGGGAACCGGCGGTCAAGCGCTACGTCGACGAATGCCTGGCCGGCCAGACCGGCACGCGCGGCGCCGACTTCAACATGCGCTGGATCGCGTCGCTGGTGGCCGAGACGCACCGCATCCTGATGCGCGGCGGCGTGTTCCTGTACCCGCGCGACAGCAAGGATCCGGCGCGCGCCGGCCGGCTGCGCCTGCTGTACGAGGCCAACCCGATCTCGTTGCTGGTCGAGCAGGCCGGCGGCGGCGCGAGCACCGGCCGGGCGCGGCTGCTGGAGGTTCAGCCCGAGGCGCTGCACCAGCGCATCGGCTTCGTCTTCGGGTCGCGCCACGAGGTGGCGCGCATCGAGACCTACCACCGCGACGAACCGGCGGCCAACTACGACTCGCCGCTGTTCGGCAAGCGCGGCCTGTTCGCGGCCACCGCGTGAGGGCCCGGCCATGTCCGCACGGCACCCCATCATCGCCATCACCGGTTCGTCCGGTGCCGGCACCACCTCGGTCACGAAGACCTTCGAGAACATCTTTCGCCGCGAGGGCGTGGCGGCCGCCATCGTCGAGGGCGACAGCTTCCACCGCTACGACCGCGAGGCCATGAAGGCGGCGATGGCCGAGGCCGAGCAGAGCCGCAAGCCGCACTTCAGCCACTTCGGCGAGGATGCGAACCTGTTCGCCGAGCTGCAGGAGCTGTTCCGCAGCTATGCCGAGACCGGCACCGGGCAGAGCCGCAAGTACCTGCACAACGACGAGGAGGCCGCGCCCTACCAGCAGCGGCCCGGCACCTTCACCGCGTGGGAGCCGCTGCCGCCCAGCAGCCTGTTGTTCTACGAGGGCCTGCACGGCGGCGTGACGACGGACAAGGTGGACGTCGCGCGTTTCACCGACCTGCTGATCGGCGTGGTGCCGGTGATCAACCTGGAGTGGATCCAGAAGATCCACCGCGACCGCAGCACGCGCGGCTATTCGACCGAGGCGGTGACCGACGTGATCCTGCGCCGCATGCACGAGTACGTGGCCTACATCTGCCCGCAGTTCACGCGCACCCACATCAACTTCCAGCGCGTGCCGGTGGTCGACACGTCGGATCCGTTCATCGCGCGCACCATCCCGACGGCCGACGAGAGCCTGGTGGTGATCCGCTTCGCCAACCCGCGCGGCATCGACTTCCCGTACCTGCTGTCGATGCTGCACGACTCGTTCATGTCGCGCGCCAACACGCTGGTGGTGCCGGGCGGCAAGATGGAACTGGCGATGCAGCTGATCTTCACGCCGATGATCATGCGGCTGGTGGAGCAGCGCAAGAACCTGTTGTCCGCATGAGGAACGCGTTCGCCCCGAGCAGGGACCGAGCCTGTCGAGGGCCTGTGTCGAAGGGTGGGAGCCGAAGCGCGCTGGCGACGCGAGTGTGCTGCGGGCAGGGCTTCGACAGGCTCAGCCAGGCCCTTCGACAAGCTCAGGGCGAACGGAGAAGCCAGCCGTTCGCCCCGAGCACGGACCGAGCCTGTCGAGGGCCTGTGTCGAAGGGTGGGAGCCGAAGCGCGCCGGCGACGCGAGTGTGCTGCGGGCAGGGCTTCGACAGGCTCAGCCGAGCCCTTCGACAAGCTCAGGGCGAACGGAGAAGACAGCCGTTCGCCCTGAGCAGGGACCGAGTCTGCCGAGGGCCCGTGTCGAAGGGTGGGAGCCGAAGCGCACCGGCGACGCGAGTGTGCTGCGGGCAGGGCTTCGACAGGCTCAGCCGAGCCCTTCGACAAGCTCAGGGCGAACGGAGAGGCCAGCCGTTCGCCCTGAGCAGGGACCGAGCCTGCCGAGGGCCCGTGTCGAAGGGTGGCAGCCGAAGCGCACCGGCGCAGCCGGTGCAACATCCGCCGGGCTTTCGACAGGCTCAGTCCGAACGGGTTCATGACCACCACCGTTCAATCAAACGGAGCACACCATGCCGATGATTTCGCTGCGACAACTGCTGGACCACGCCGCCGAGCATCGCTACGGCGTGCCGGCCTTCAACGTGAACAACCTGGAGCAGATCCAGGCCATCATGCAGGCGGCCGACCGTACCGACAGCCCGGTGATCCTGCAGGCCTCGGCCGGCGCGCGCAAGTACGCCGGCGAGCCCTTCCTGCGCAAGATGGTCGAGGCCGCCGCCGAGATGTACCCCGGCATCCCGATCGTGATGCACCAGGACCACGGCGCGAGCCCGTCGGTGTGCATGCAGTCGATCCGCTCGGGCTTCACCAGCGTGATGATGGACGGCTCGCTGCTCGAGGACGCGAAGACGCCGTCGAGCTACGACTACAACGTCGGCGTCACGCGCCGCGTCACCGAGATGGCGCATGCGGTGGGCGTGTCGGTGGAGGGCGAGCTCGGCTGCCTGGGCTCGCTGGAATCGGGCACCGCCGGCGAGGAAGACGGCGTCGGCGCGGCCGGTGCCCTGACGCACGCCCAGATGCTGACCGACCCCGAGCAGGCCGCCGACTTCGTCGCGCAGACCGGCGTCGACGCGCTGGCCATCGCGATCGGCACCAGCCACGGCGCCTACAAGTTCAGCCGCAAGCCGACCGGCGACATCCTCGCGATCGACCGCATCAAGGCCATCCACGCGCGCATCCCGCACACCCACCTGGTGATGCACGGCTCGTCGTCGGTGCCGCAGGAATGGCTGGCCGTGATCCGCGAGCACGGCGGCGAGATCAAGGAGACCTACGGCGTGCCGGTCGAGGAGATCCAGGAAGGCATCCGCCACGGCGTGCGCAAGGTCAACATCGACACCGACATCCGCCTCGCGATGACCGGCGCGATGCGCCGCGCGATGGCGCGCGACCGCGGCGAGTTCGACCCGCGCAAGTTCTTCAAGGACGCCACCGCCGCGGCGCGCGACCTGTGCATCGCCCGCTTCGAGGCCTTCGGCTGCGCCGGCATGGCCTCGCGCATCAAGCCGGTGCCGCTGGACGCCGCAGCCCAGGCCTATGCGCAAGGAAAGCACTGAAGGCCGCCGCCGCGGTCGCGGGCTACCATGCCCGTGGCCATGCTCCACACCGAATCCGCACCGTACCGCGTGCACGACCTTGGCGTGCCGGACGGCCACGTGCTGCACGTCGAGGAGTGCGGCAACCCGGACGGCATCGCCGCGCTGGTGCTGCATGGCGGCCCGGGCTCCGGCTGCTCGCCGCTGCTGCGCCGCTTCTTCGACCCGGCCCGCTACCGCATCGTCAGCCTCGACCAGCGCGGTGCCGGCCGGAGCCGGCCACGCGGCAGCACGGTCGGCAACACCACCGATCACCTGATCGCCGACCTGGAAACCTTGCGCGCGTCGTTGCGCATCGACCGCTGGCTGGTGGTCGGCGGTTCATGGGGCGCAACGCTCGCGCTGGCGTATGCGGCGGCGCATCCCGCCGCGGTGGCGGGGCTGCTGCTGCGCGCCACCTTCCTCGCGCGCGAGGACGACATCGCCGGGTTCTTCCAGGTGATCCCGGCCGGGCATGCCGAGGCCTGGGCGCAGTTCGCCGCCATCGCACCGCCCGACCAGCGGCACGCCATGCTGCCCTTCCTGGCCCGCGGCCTGGCCGCCGATGCCGACACGGCTCGCCGCATGGCGCTGGCCTGGTGGCGTTGGGAAAGCACGCTCGCGACCGCCGCCGCGGCACAAGCCGAGCCGTCGGGCGCCGCGCTCGATGCACAGGTCGACCGCTACCGCGTGCAAAGCCACTACCTGCTGCACCGCTGCTGGCTCGATGCACCGCCGCTGCTCGATCGCTGCCACCGCCTGCCGGGGGTGCCGACGCTGCTGCTGCACGGCAGCGAAGACCGCATCTGCCGGCCCGAGGGCGCGCTCGCGGTGCATGAGCGCCTGCCGCACAGCCGGCTGCAGCTCGTCGAAGGCGCAGGCCACGATCCATCCCATCCGGCGATGGTGCGCGCGATGGTGGACGCGCTGGACGGCTATGCGGCGCACGGCCATTTCGAGGCAGGCGCGTCGTGAGCCTTCGCTTCAAGATCCACCTGATCGTCGGGCTGCTGACGCTGCTGTTCCTGTTCGTGATGATGGGCCTGGAGCTGCGCAGCATGCGCGCATCGGTCAACGAGGAGGTGGTGGCGGCCAACCGCGTCGCGGGGCAGTTCCTCAACCGCACCGTGTGGCGCTACGCGGCCCAGGGCACGCCGGCGGTGCTGGGCTTCCTGCAGGGCATGGGCCGCGTGCGCTCGAACGACATCACGCTGCGCGACAAGCAGGGCACCGTGCTCTACGTGTCGCCGCCATCGCCCTACAAGCAGGGCCGCGATGCGCCCGACTGGTTCGACGCGCTGGTCGCACCGCCGCCGGCCGCCCAGTCGCTCGAGCTGCCCGACGGCAAGCTGACGGTGCAGGCGAACGCCTCGCGCGCCGTGCTGGACGCGTGGGACGAGGCCATCACGCTGGTGTTCGGCGCGGTCGTGACGCTGGTGGTGCTGAACGGGCTGGTGTACTGGCTGGTCGGGCGCACGCTGCGCCCCTTCGGCCAGATCGTCGAAGCGCTGAACCAGCTGGAGGGTGGCCGCTTCGACGTCGTGCTGCCGCCGCTGCCGGGTGCCGAGGCCGGCACCATCGGCAAGGCCTTCAACCGCATGGTGGGCATGCTGCAGGGCCACATCGAGACCGAGCGCCGCGCGGTGCGCGCCGAGCTGCAGCTGTCCGAGAGCCGCGAGCTGACGCGCTGGGTCGACCACCAGATCGAGCAGGAGCGCCACCTGATCGCGCGCGAGCTGCACGACGAGCTGGGCCAGTCGGTGACGGCGATGCGCAGCATGGCGCTGTCGATCGCGCAGCGCATGCGCACGCTCGATCCGCAGGCCGAGCAGGCGGCGCGGCTGATCGCCGAGGAATCCTCGCGCCTGTACGACGCGATGCACGGCATCATCCCGCGCCTGACGCCGCTGGTACTGGACAACTTCGGCCTCGCCGAGGCGCTGGCCGACCTGGCCGAGCGCACGCGCCGCAGCCACCCGGGGGCGCGGATCGACCTGCAGGCCGACATGGACGGCGTACAGCTGGGCAGCGAGGCGGCGCTCGCGCTGTACCGCGCCGCGCAGGAAGGCCTGACGAACGCGCTGCGCCATGGCCAGGCACGGCGCGTCGACGTGCGGCTGCGCGCCGCGGCCGACGGCACCGTGCTCGAGCTGGCCGACGACGGCGTCGGCCTGTCGCCCGACTGGGCCGGCAAGAAGGGCCACCATGGCCTGCGCTGGCTGGCCGAACGGGTGCAAGGCCTGGGCGGCAACTTCGAGCTGGTGCCGACATCCCCGCGCGGCGTGCGCCTGAGCGTGCGCCTTCCGCCATCCCCTCCCCGAACCGAGGCTGCCCCCGAATGATCCGAGTGATGCTCGTCGACGACCACGCGCTGGTGCGCATGGGATTCCGCATGCTGCTGGCCGATGCCGGGATCGAGGTCGTGGGCGAGGCCGACACCGGCGAGCAGGCCTGCACCGACTACCCGAAGCTCAAGCCCGACGTGGTGGTGATGGACTTGTCGATGCCCGGCATGGGCGGGCTCGAGGCGGTGCGGCGGCTGCTCGCGCAGGACCCGAAGGCGCGCGTGCTGGCGCTGTCGGCGCATGAAGACACGGCGCATCCGCGGCGCGTGATGCAGGCCGGCGCACTCGGCTACCTGAACAAGCGCAGTGCGCCGGAGGCGCTGATCGCCGCCGTCAGCGCGGTGGCCGCGCACCGCCCCTACGTGGACGCGCAGACCGCCCAGGTGCTGGCGCTGGCGCAGGTGAAGGGCGACGCGAACCCGGCCGAGATGCTGAGCGAACGCGAGTTCTCGGTGTTCATCCAGCTGGCGCGCGGCCTGACGGTGGCGCAGATCGCCGCCAACCTGAACCTGTCGCCCAGCACCGTGGGCACGCACCTGTACCACGTGAAGCAGAAGCTGGGCGCGAGCAACCAGTCCGAGCTGACGCTGGTGGCGCTGCACTGGGGGCTGATCCAGGTCTGAAGCAGGCAGATGGCACCGCGTTTGCCCGTGCACTACGGCACGGCGTCCCCCCGATTCGCGTGAAGACCAAGGGTAAACCCTTGAAGCGGGCCCATTTCTTGCGCCGTAATCGCTCACAAGGGCCTGCAGTTCGGGCCCGCGCAGGAGAGTCGTCGATGCGGGGCTGGCTGTTGATCGGGGTTGCACTGGCGGCGGGCGTCGCGCACGGCGAAGACATCACGCAGGTGCTGGAGCGCTCGCAAAGCGTGCGCCTGGAGCGGCTGGCGCCGGCGCCGGTCGAGAGCGAGCGGGCGCAGAAGCTGCGCGACAGCTTCGAGATGCTGGTGCGCCGGCTGGGGCTGGAGGGCGCCGTCGAACTGCGCGTGGTGCATGGCGACGTCGTGGCCGAGACGCTGCATGGCCGCACGGTGATCGTGAACGAGGCGCTGGGCGACTGGGCCGAGGAAGGCCGGCTGTTCGTGCTGGCGCATGAACTGGGCCACGTCGCGCTGGCGCACTGGTCGCAAATGGGCGTGATGTACCAGAAATGGGTGCCCGGCAGCGTCACCCCCGAGCAGACCGACCCGGTCGCCGGGCGCCTGGGGCGCGAGGCTTCGGCGCTGGCCTACCAGCAGGAGTACGAGGCCGACGCGTTCGCCTTGCGCACGCTGGAAGGGATGGGCGTGCCGCGGGACACGGTGGTCTCGGCGTTCATGCGCCTGGGCGTGACCAAGGACACGGCCACCCATCCCGGCACGCACAGGCGCCTGGCGGCACTGCGCGCCCAGTAGGGTTACGCATTCACCCTGAACGAGCTCATCGCTTCGGTGAGCCGGCCCGACTGGCCCTTCAGCGACTGCGCCGACGCGGCCAATTCCTCCACCAGCGCAGCGTTCTGCTGCGTCATCGTGTCGAGCTGCGCGATCGCCTGCTGCATGCGGCCGATGTCGTGCCCCTGCGATTCGCCGGCCTGCGCGATGCCGGCAATCAGCCCGGCCACCTGGCCCACGCTGTCGACGATCTCGCGCATCGTGCGCCCGGCATCGGTGACCAGCTGCGAGCCGGCGGCGACCTTTTCGGTCGAGTCGCCGATCAGCGCCTTGATCTCGCGCGCCGCCGACGAACTGCGCTGCGCGAGGCTGCGCACCTCCTCGGCCACCACCGCGAAACCGCGCCCCTGCTCGCCGGCACGTGCCGCCTCGACGGCCGCGTTCAGCGCGAGGATGTTGGTCTGGTAGGCGATGCTGTCGATCACGCCGATGATCTCGGCGATCTTGCCGGCACTGGTGTTGATCTCGTCCATGCGCACGATCACGTCCTGCATGGTCTGCGCGCCGCGCGCGGCCACCTCGCTGGAGCCGGTGACCACGCTGCGCGCCTCGCGCGTGCTGTCCGAGTTGCTGGTCACCGTGGCCGCCAGCTGCGCCATCGAGCTGACGGTCTGCTGCAGCGCGCTCGCCTGCTGCTCGGTGCGGTTGGACAGGTCGGTGTTGCCGCTGGCGATCTCGTCCGACGCGGTGTTGACGCTCTCCACCGTCTGCCGCACGTCCAGCACCATGGTGCGCAGCTTCTTGCGCATCGCGTTCAGCTCGGCGCGCAGCCACGAGATCTCGTCCTTGCCCGACGAGGTGATCTTGGTCTCGAGGTCACCGCCGGCGATGCGGATCACGCACTGCACGGTCGACTCGACCGACTCCTTGATGCTGCCGCGGATCAGCCAGCCGGCCAGCAGCGCGACCGCGCAGCCGGCCACCGCGCACGCGACGAACCACCCGGCGGCCGCCTCGGCGTCGACGCGCTGCGGCGCCGCGGCAAGCTGCCGCACCGTCCAGGCGGCTGCGGCCCCCATCGCGAGCACGATCAGGCCCATCGCGACGAACCCGATCATCACCCGCTTGACCAGGCTGACCTGGCGTATCCATTCCATGATGTGTCTCCTTTTTTATGGGTCGAGCACCGGCCAGCCGGCCCGCAACGCGTGTTCGCGCAGCGCGGGTTCCGGCCGCACGGCCACCGGATGCGACACCGCCTGCAGCAGCGGCAGGTCGCTCGCGGAATCGGAATAGAACCAGGATGTCTCGAAGGCCTGCAAGCCTTGCGGCAGCCAGGCGAGCACGCGGTGCAACTTGTGCTCGCGATGGCAGGGCTCGCCGTCGATCTCGCCGGTCAGGAAACCATCCTTCCACGCGCTCTCCGTCGCCATCACGTGCGGGATGCCGAACAGCCGCGCGAAGGGTTCGGCGATGAAGCGCGTGGTTGCGGTGATGACGGCACACCGATCGCCGGCGTCCCGATGGCGCGCCACCCGTGCCTGCATGCCGTGCGGAATCCGTGTCGCCATCTCGGCCTCGAACTCGCGGCTCCAGCCCTCGACCTGCGCGCGCGCAAACGCCGCCAGCGGCGCCACCGTGGCGCGGTGCATCGCGCGGATGTCCAGCGTGCCCGCCACGTAGCGGTGGCAGCAGGCCAGGTAGGCCTCGGGCGCATCGGCGGGCAGGGCGCCGCGGTCCGCCAGGAAGCGCGTCCAGGCCATGCCGCTGTCGAAGGGAATCAGGGTGTGATCCAGGTCGAACAGCGCCAGGTTCATGGGGTGCTCACGCGGTGCTCAGTTCGTGCGACAGCAGGTGCGCCGGCAGCACGCCGCGCAGCGCGTTGCACACGACGATGGCCTGCGCGCGCTGCAGGTCGGACAGGTCCAGGCTGCGCTCGACGGTGGCCCAGCCCGGGTCGGCCAGCAGCCGTGCGCGCATCACGCCGGGCAGGGCGCCGTCGCGCAGCGGCGGCGTGCACCAGCGGCCGTCGAGCTGCAGGAACACCGAGCTGCGCCCGCCTTCCACCAGCCGGCCGTCGGCGGTGAAGAACAGGCTGTCGAACGCGCCGGCCCGCTCGGCCGCCTGCACGCCGGCGTCGTAGTGCTGGCGCAGCGTGGTCTTGTGGGCCGCCAGCGGCGCCCGGTCGGGCAGGCGCTGGGGCGCGATCAGCAGCCCCACCGGCCCGGGCTGCAGCGGTGCGAGCGGGGCATGGGTGATGGCGAGTTCGCCGCCGTGCGCGAGCGCGACGCGCAGGCGCGACGGCGTGCCGGCCGGCAGCACGGCCAGCGTGGCGGCCACGGTGGCACGCACCTGCTCGCCGTCGAACGCGAAGCCGAGCGCCTGGGCGCTGCGCTCCAGCCGCGCCAGGTGCTGGTCGAGGCCGCGCGCTTCGCCGCGCTGCGCCCACAGCGTCTCGAACAGCTGGAAGCCGGGGTCCAGCCCGGTCAGGAAGCGCGCCTTCAGCAGGCATTCCTCGAACTCGTCGTCGGCCCGGCTGTCGAGCACGATGCCGGCCCCGATGCCCAGCCGGGCCGGCCGCAGCCCGTCCGCTTCGGCAGCGAGCGTCAGCGTGCGGATCGCGACGCTGAGGCAGAAGTCGCCGATGCGCGCCGCGCCGCGCGGTGCGTCGACCCAGCCGATGGCGCCGCAGTACAGCCCGCGCGGCGTGGTCTCCAGCCCGGCGATCAGCTCCATCGTGTGGTGCTTGGGCGCGCCGGTGATCGAGCCGCACGGGAACACCGCGCGCAGCAGCTCGCCGAAGCCGACCTCGGGCCGCACGCGTGCGTTGACCGTCGAGGTCATCTGGAACAGCGTCGTGTACGGCTCGATCGCGAACAGCGACGGCACCTTGACCGTGCCGGTCTGCGCGACGCGGCCCAGGTCGTTGCGCAGCAGGTCGACGATCATCAGGTTCTCGGCGCGGTTCTTGATGTCCAGCGACAGCAGGCGCGCGGTCTCGCTGTCGCTCTCGGGCGCGGTGATGCGCGGCGCGGTTCCCTTCATCGGCCGCGCGGTCAGCAGGCCGGCCTCGTGGCGCAGGAAGAGCTCGGGCGAGCGCGACAGCACGTGCGGGGTGCCCGCGTCCGGCAACGCGATCAGCGCGCCATAGGCCACCGGCTGGCGCGCGCGCAGGCGGCGGTACAGGTCGACCGGCGAGCCGTACGCATCGCCGTGCAGGCGGTAGGTGTGGTTGACCTGGTAGGTCTCGCCATTGCGGATCGCTTCGTGGATGCGATCGATGGCCCGCGTGAAGCCCGGCTTGTCGACGCTCGGGCGCAGGTTCATCACGCCGCAGGCGTCCTCGCTGCCGCGCGATGCGAGCCAGCCGTCGACGTCATCGTTCGACAGCCGGGCCAGGTCGCGGAACATCAGCACCCGCAGCGAGGCCGCATCGTCCGGCTGCAGCGCGGCATCTCCGGCCTTCATCAGCTTGGCCCCCCACTCGTAGTCGGCCAGCAGCACCGCATGCAGCCCGGCGCGCAGGTCTGCATCGACGGCAGCCCACACGGCATCGAGCTGCGCCGGGTCGACGCAGCGGTGCTCGCGCTCGAAGCCGGTGTAGAGCCGGCTGAGCGGGTTGCCGCGCGTCGCGTGGCAGTCGTCGAGCAGTGCGTAGATGCCGTTCACACCGCGTCAGCTCCAGTCGTCCATGTCGTGCTTGATCTTGTGGCGGTTGGCGATCAGTTCTTCGACGGTGGGCTCGTTGTTCAAGGCCCGCTTGATCGCGAGCTTGGTCGCCTCGTGGTTGGTGCGGTACATGTCCTTCTTGTCCAGGTTCGGGTCCTTCGCGCAGCGGGGGTCGATCCACACCAGGCTGATGATGCACAGCTCGTTGGCGATGTCCTTCGGGATCGTGCCATCGATGAGGCAGTCGACCACCGCATCGGCGGTGGCACCCTGCACCACGCCGCCGTAGAGATCGATGTTGGCGAAATCCTTCAGCGTCACCTTGGGCACGATGATGGTCGCCGGCCGCACGAGCTGGTTGCAGGCGCGGATCGCGAACATTGCGGTGTGGCCCTTGCTCTGCGCCATCATGTTCGCGAAAGCCTGGCCGACCGGGCCGTCGGTGCGGCCGATCAGGATCTCGGGCATCGCATCGGTGAACTGGCCTTCGCGTGCGAACACGGTGGCCTCGCCGGCGTGGAAGAGGTAGGTCTGGGTCATGCTTGTGTCTCAGGTTGTCAGGATCAGTTCGCCGCGGCCGTCTGCCGCCAGGTCGCCCAGGTGGCGCGCGATGGTGCGGGACGGCAATCCCGCGAAGGGGCCGCCGTGGCTTGCGATGTCGCGGGCCAGCAGCTGCCAGAACACCGGCGCGTCGACCAGCGCCGGCACGAAGGTCGGTGCGATCGCCGGCGCTGCGGCGGCGAACACCACGCTGCCGCGTCGCATGCCGTAGCCCACGTGCGCACCGGCCTGTCCGCCGATCGCGATCGTGCCGGCCACCATGCGTGACGCCACGAAGTCGCCCGCGTTGCCGAACACCAGCGCCGTGCCGCGCCGCATGCGGTCGCCGAAACGTGCACCGGCGTTGCCCTTGACCACGAACGTCCCGCCGCGCATGCCGTCCATGCTGCCGGGCAGCGTGCTGGCGGCAAAGTCGCCCGCGTCGCCGTCGACCGTGAGCCGGCCGCCCGCCATCTCGCAGGCTGCCAGCAGGCCGACCGAGCCGTGGATCGTCAACTCGCCGCCGCTCATGCAGCCACCGGCGTAGTGGCCGGCCGGGCCGTGCACGGCGATGCGGCCGCCTGCCATCTGCCAGCCGACGCGGTCGAAGCGCGACAGGTCGCCGTCGAACACCAGTGCGCCGTCGTCGTCGCCGGCCTCGACGGTGAAGAATTCCCCCAGCGGCACCCGCGATGCCCCGTGCCCCACGGCAACCTGCCCGACCTGCGCTGCCGACAAGCCGCCCAGCGTGGCCGGCAGCACGCCCCGCAGGTCCACGCGCAGCGCAGGCGCGTGGCGCAGGCGCAGGCGCCAGCTCATGCCGCGGCCTGCGCAGCCAGCAGCTTGCGCAGGTGGAAGTGGAAGGGCCCGAGCTTGCCGCCGTAGTTGCCGGCCGAGATGCGCAGCAGGCCGCCGGCCGCGCCGAGCGCGATGCCGGCCCGCATGCCGGCGCGCATCGCCGCGCCGACGTCGGCCTCGGTCAGGCCGTCGATCACGATCTCGAGCACGCAGCGCGTCTGCGGCGTGATCTCGCTCTTGGCCACCAGGCCGTGCAGGCTGGGGCAGAACGCGTCGTTGGTCGACGCGCCGAGCGTGGCGTACTTGCTGCCAACCTTGGACCCGGAGCGCACCACGCCGCCCGGGAACGGCATGATCACGTTGGGCAGCGTCTTCATCGCGGCCACCGCGGCCTCGGCCACCGCGAGCGCCGCGTCGGTGTCGCGGCACATCAGCAGCAGGTTGCCGCCGCCCACGCACTTGACGACGGCCGTCGTCTCCTGCGCGACGAACTCGCCGTCCATCACCGGCACGCGCCAGTAACGCACGCCGCCGATCACCTTCGAGATCTGCCAGCCGTCGCCGAAGAAGCGCAGGTTCCTGCCGAGGGCGATCGCCTCGCCCTCGGCGATGCCGGCGAACACGGCCGTGGTCGGGCAGGTCAGCACGCACTGGCCCACGCGTCGCTCCACCTGCTTCGCGAGCTCCTTGCCCGACATCGAGAAGATCAGCACGCTGACGCCGGGCCGGCCGTCGGGCGTGTCGGCGGGGTCCAGCTCGCGCTCGATGCCGGCCTCGCAGCCGCAGGCGATCACCGAGGTCGCGAAGCCGGTGGCCGACACCGCGGCGTGGCGCGCCCAGGTCAGGTTGTGCGCGGTGATCAGCAGCCGCGTGGCCTTCATCGGAAAGGCCTCGGCAAAGCTGTCGTCGATGAAGACGCCGTTCTCGGTCATCGTGAATGCTCGAAGCACGCGGCCGGCAGCAGCCGCCCGCCATTGCAGCAGCTGCACAGCTCGTCGTGGTCAATGGGCACGGCATCGAAGTTCACCGAGCCGTGCGTTGCCATGTGCTGCCGCAGGTAGCCCTCGATGCCGCGGTCGTACTCGGGCTCGACGAAGTGCGTGCCGCCGGTCGGCACGGCGGTGATGCGGCCGCCGCGGGCCACCAGCGTGCCGTCCTTGTAGACCCGCTCGGGCGTGCCGAACATCGCCTCGCGGTCGGCGTTCTCGCGGTAGACCGCGATGTCGGCCGCGGCACCGGCGCCGAGGTGGCCGCGGTCCTTCAGGCCGAGCAGCCTGGCCGGCCCGGCGCGCGTCATGATCGCCACCTCGTGCAGGCTCAGTTCGCGCGTGATCGAGCCGAGCGCGCTGTTCACCGCGACGTCGGGGTGCAGCTTCGCGAGCTGCTCGTTGCGGAAGCCCTTGTCCATCAGCAGCCGGATCAGGTGCGGGTAGCTGGTGAACGGGCCGCCGTTCGGGTGGTCGGTGGTCAGCGCCACGCGCCACGGGTCCTGGACCAGCAGGAAGATCTCGAGGCCGATCGCCCATTGCAGCGCGTTGACGTAGCTCTGCTCGCGGTAGCGGAACGGCACGACGCCGCAGCCGGCATCGCATTCGATGTCGGCACCGATCCACTTGCGCGGGCTCGCCAGGCCCGACTGCGCATGCTGGCGCATCGTGTCGCCCGACGCCGTGACGGTCTGGCCGAACATGATCTGGCCGACGTCGATGCTGACGTTCGGGTTGGCGTTCACCGCCTCGGCCAGTTGCGCCGCGGCCGACGAGAACTTCTTCGCCCCCTCGCTGCCGTAGGCATGGAACTGCACGTGCGTCAGGTGCGCCGGCAGGCCTTCGAGCGCCGCGATGGTGTCCAGCGTCGACTGGATGTTGCCGGCCACGCCCAGGTTGCTGCCGTGGATGTGCAGCGGGTGCGGCACGCCCAGCTCGCGCAGCGCGCGCGCCAGCGTGTGCACCACCTGGCGCGGCGTGACCTGCCAGTGCACGTGGTTCTCGTCGACGTCGAGCTTGCGCTGGTTGAACTTGAAGGCCGAGATGCCGGCCGGGTTGACCACCTTCACGCCCATCGCCTTGGTGGCGCGGATCGTCCAGGCCATGTAGTCGCGGATGCGCTCGAAATCCTGCTTCTCGGCCAGCATCTGCAGGAACAGCTCGTCGTTGCCGAGCATCACGTAGGCGCCGTGGTCGAGGATGGGGATGTCGCCCATCTCCATGTGCGTGTGGCGTGCGTTCGACGCCATCATGGCCGGCTCGAAGGCGGCCGTGTAGCCCATCTCGACGTAGCGGTAGCCGGTGGCCAGCGTGCCGGGCGTGCAGCCGCCGCACGAGGCCAGCTCGAGCGGGTTGCCGGGCAGCGCGAACGGATCGGCGCCGCGGCGCTGCATCTCGGGCAGCAGCAGGCGCGACAGGTTGACCTTGCCGCCGCCGATGTGGGTGTGCATGTCGATGCCGCCGGCCATCACGACGCAGCCGCTCGCATCGACCTCCTCGTCGACGGCCTCGTGCGGCGCGAGGGCGGCGATGCGGCCGTCGCGCACGCAGAGGTCGCGCCGTTCCGGGGCGTGGGCATTCGCCGGGTCGACGACCAGGCCGCCGCGCAGGCGCAGGCCGCTCATCGCAGGCCTCCCAGGATGCGGTCGGCCACGCCGGCCAGCGTCGGCAGGCCGTCCTCGACCACCGCGAACAGCGGCAGCATCACCGAGCCGTCGGCCCGGAACAGGTGGCCCGGCGAACCGATGCCCGGCGTGGACACCGGGATGAACACCGAGGCGGGCGCGCTCGCCAGCCCCGGATGGCCCAGCACGATGCTCGGCAGTGCGGTCGCCGGCGGTGCGAGATCCGGATCGAAGCTCGACACCCACAGCAGGCTGTCGACCGCGCCGTCGGCCAGCAGGCGCTGCGCATCGAAGCACAGCGGCTCGTGCTCCAGCCCCAGCGGCCCGGCGCGCGAGCGCAGCGGCAGGCCCGACAGCCAGGTGAACACCTGGTTCACCGTGCCGGCACCGTTGCCGCCGCCCAGCCACATCGCCGCGGCGCGGGTGCTGCGGTTGAGCGTGCCGACGATGCGCAGGATGCCTTCGACGAGCAGCGCGCCTTGGCGCGGCAGCGCGCAGGTCTCGCCGACGATCACCGCATAGCGCGCCTGCAGCAGCTGCGCGGCCAGCGCCTGCAGTGCCGCGGGCGCATCGCGCGCGGCCCGGCCCGCGACCAGCGCCGACAGCAGCGCGACGCTGCCGAACAGGTCGCCGTGCAGCGCGATCGCCTCGGCCGTGACGCCCGGGCGCGCGCGCAGGCCGGCCAGCACCGCGTCGTCGCCCGGGCTGCCGCCCAGCACCGCCACGTGCCGCCTCGCGACCAGCGCTTCGCCGACGCCGCAGCGATCGAAGAACTCCGGCGCCTGCTGCGCCGGCGTGCCGCCCACGCAGACGATCAGGTCGGCGCGCGTGCGCACCTCGGCCAGCGTGGTGAAGAAGCTGCCGCGGTCCTGCGTCGCGCGCAGCGTGTTCATCAACGATTCGCCATCGGCCGCGTCGCAGATCGCGCCGGTCTTGCAGGCCAGCCGGTACAGCGCGCGGGCGCCCGAGACGTCGGTGCCCAACCCGCCGAACAGCGGTTGACGGCTGGCGCACAGCAGCCGGGCCGCCGCGGCGATGGCGTCATCGAGCGGGCAATCCCGGCCGTCCACGCGCGCGGAGGCGGCCGGCGACCGAGACGTGAACTTCGCCAGCGCGCGGCGCGCGCAGGCGCAGCCGGGCCCCGACAGGATCAGGGCCCCCGAGGCGTCGGCCTGCACGGTCGAGGTGTCGCACAGCAGCAGGCAGAACGGGCAGGTCCAGCGCGCGGCGCCGGCGCGCGGGTTCACGAAGGTGTCGGTCATGTGCCTGCGTCAACGCAAGCGATGTGCCACGAGGGAACCCCCGGGCGTCGGGGTGGCGGCGCGCGCCGCGCCGGCCAGAAGCGAGACACTGTGTCGCGTTTCTGGCGGCCGGACGGCGCCGTGGCCGTGCCCGGGCAGCGCCTTCGGTTGGCACGAAACGTGATGCGTCGTCCCGTCATGGACGCATCTGCTGCATTCGCAACGCCGCTTGACAAGCAGCCTCAGGCCGACATCCGGGGCAGCTTCATGTCGTGCAAGGCGCTGGCCACCAGCCAGGCCGAGGCGCCGGCGTCGCGCGCTCGCGTCAGATCGGCCTCGCCGGCGATGCCGCCGGCGCCGATGAGCCGGGTGTGTGGCGAGCGCGCGGCCAGCGCTCGCAGCGTGTCCACGTCGGGCCCGGTGCCGGCGCCGACGCGTTCCAGCGTCATCGCGATCACGCGCGCTGGCCACAGCGCGGGCGCGTCCCAGCAACCGGCCGGGTCCAGCCGCTCGCCGTCGCGGCGGTCGAGCGACAGGATGCCGCGGCCCGACGCGAAACAGGCGGCGAGCGCCGCGCGCGACCGCAGCGATTCGCTGCCGAAGACCGGCACCAGGCGCTGCGCCAGCGGCCCGAGCCCTGCATCCAGGGCCTGGGCCTTCGACACGTCGGCGAAGCCGGCGTCCAGCCACAGCTCGATGCCCGGCAGGGCCTCGAGCAGTTGCCGCACGACGGCGACGTGGCCCACCCCGCCCTGCAGGGCATCGAGGTCGGCGACGTACAGCTGGCGCGCCGCGCAGTGCTCGCACAGGATGCGCGCGACGGTCAGCGGCTCGCTGCTCGCGCACAGCGCCGAGACGATCGGCCGGTAGTGCTGCCGGTCACCCCGCACGGCGCGCACCACCTGGCCTTGCAGCAGGTCGATGACGGGAATGACGGTCATGTTGTCCAACGCAGAGGGAGCATCGATGAAACGTGTTTTCGTGTACGAGTATCTCAGCGGCGGCGGCCTGATCCCGTCGGCCGGCGATGCGTCCGTCAACGACGAGGCGGCCGCGGCCGAGCTGCTGCCGCTGGGCCTGTCGATGCGCGATGCGCTGGCGCAGGACCTGTTGCAGGTCGAGGAGGTCTCGCTGTCGGTCGCCGCGAGCCCGCGGGCGCCGCGCGTGCCGGGCAATGCCGAGCCGGTGCGGCCGCGGGCCGGGGAGTCGCCGTTCGATTTCGTCGCGCGCCAGGCCGCCCTGCATGACGTGGCCTGGATCGTCGCGCCCGAGACCGGCGGGCTGCTGGCGCGGATGCAGCAGGTGGTGGGGCCCGGGCGCTGGCTGGGCTGCACGGCGCAGGCGATCGCGCTGGCCTCGGGCAAGCGCGCGACGCTGCTGCACCTGGCCGGGCAGGGCGTGACGACGCCGCTCGCGTTCGAGCACTCGCCCGAGGTGGAGCGCTGGGTGGTCAAGCCCGACGATGGCGCGGGCGGCGTCGCGACCCGGGTCCACACCTGGCAGGATGAAGCGCTGGCCGACTGGGACCGGCGCTCGATCGCCGGCAGCCCGATGGCCATCGAACCCTGGGTCGACGGCGAGCCGCTCAGCGTGTCGCTGCTGTGCACGGCGCATCGCAGCGAGGTGCTCAGCGTCAACTGCCAGCGCATCGCGATCGATGCCGATGGCGCCTTGTCGTTCGAAGGGGTCGACGTCAATGCGGTCGCGGTCGACGGCGCGCGCGGCCGCGCGCTGTCGCGCCTGGCGACGCAGGTGGCGAAGGGCATCCCGGGTTTGCGCGGCTTCGTCGGCATCGACGTGGTGTGGCATGCGCGCTGCGGGCCGGTGCTGATCGAGGTGAACCCGCGCGTCACCTGCGCCTACGTGGGCCTGTCGGCGGCGCTCGGCCGCAACCTCGCGGCGGACCTGCTGCGCGACCACGCGATCGACCGCGCGGGGGACGGCCATGGCTGACGCCAGCGTCGTCGGCTGGGACATCGGCGGCGCGCACGTCAAGGCCTGCCTGCTGCAGCGCGGCCGCGTGGCCGACGTCGCGCAATGGGCCTGCCCGCTGTGGCAGGGCATCGAGCACCTGGAGCGCGCGCTGCAGTCGGCGCGCGAGCGCTGGCCCGGGGCGGCGCAGGCAGGGCACGCGGTGACGATGACCGGCGAGATGGTCGACCTGTTCGAGCACCGCGAGGAAGGCGTGCAGCGCATCGCGCAGTTGCTGTGCGACGCATGGCCGGGCACGCCGGTGCAGTTCTTCGCCGGCGACCAGGGCTGGTGCGAGCGCGAGCGCGTGGCCGCCGAGTGGCAGCACATCGCGTCGGCCAACTGGCTGGCCACCGCCATGCACGCGGCGCGCGAACTCGGCGATGGCGTGCTGGTCGACATCGGCAGCACCACCACCGACATCATCGCGTTCAAGCACGGCCAGGTCGTCACGCAGGCGCGCAGCGACGTGCAGCGGCTGGCCACCGGCGAGTTGGTCTACCAGGGCGTGGTGCGCACGCCGCTGTGCGGGCTGGCGCGGCAGATCCCGTGGCGGGGGCAGCTGCTGAACGTGATGAACGAGTACTTCGCGACGGTGGCCGACGTGTACCGCCTGACCGGCGAGCTGGACCCGGCGCACGACCTGTACCCGAGCGCCGACAACGCGCCCAAGGACCTGCCGGCCACGCGCAAGCGGCTGGCCCGCATGATCGGCATGGATGCGCGCGACGCGTGCGACGGCGAGTGGCTGGTGTTCGCGCAGGACTGGCGCGCTGCGCAGGTGGACGAGCTGGGCGGGCAGTTGCACCGCGTGGTCGAGCTGCATGCGCTGTCGTCCGATGCCGTCGTCGTGAGTGCCGGCTGTGGCGATTTCCTGGTGGCCGACGTGCTGGCCAGCGCGCACGACGCGGCGTGTTCGTGCCGCCGCTACGGTGCCGACCTGGTCCGCCTGGCGCCCGGCGCCGCGGCCGGGGTGGCGGGCTGGGCGCAGGTCTGCGCGCCCAGCGTGGCGGTGGCCATGCTGCTCGACATGGAGCTGCGCTGATGTGGATCGTCAAGCTCGGCGGCAGCCTGAGTGCCGACCCGGTGCTGCCGCTGTGGCTGGATTTGCTGGCCCAGCTGGGCGGCGGCCGCGTGACGCTGGTGTGCGGCGGCGGCCCCTTCGCCGACGAGGTGCGGCGCCTGCAATCGCACTGGCAGTTCAACGACCTGGCGGCGCACAACATGGCGGTGCTGGCGATGGCGCAGACCGCCTACCAGCTGAATGCGCTGAACCCCGCGCTGCAGCTGGCCACCAGCCGCAGCGACATCCGCCGCGTGCTGCACAAGGGACAGACGGCGCTGTGGCTGCCGTTCGAGCTGCAGCGCGAGCAGCCCGATGCGCACACCAACTGGGAGGTGACGTCGGACAGCATCGCGCTCGACCTGGCGCGGCGGCTCAATGCGGAGCGGCTGGTGGTGGTGAAGTCGTGCCGCGTGGCGCCGCAGTCGACGCTGGCGCAGCTGAGCGCGCAAGGCATCGTCGATGCGCGCTTCGCGGCGCTGGCGGACGGCGCGGCGTTCCCGATCGAGATCATCCACAAGGATGATCTGGAGGGGATGCGGGCGTTGCTGTATGGGGAGAATCCGGTGCTGGGGGCGGGGCGGGGGTTCTAGGTTCGTGAGATCGCCTGGTTGGCGGTCTGCTCGAACCGTTGCACGCTGGCAGGCACCGCGTCCAGGGCAGGGATCTTGCCGAAGACCAGTGGTGCAGGGTGGGCGCAGTCCTTGTCCCTGAACGTTCGCTCGGGTTTCGCAGTGGTGAGGTTGTCGAGGGACAAGTCCTGGTCGCGCAGGTCTTGTGTCACATGTGGGTGAACTAAGCCGTGGCTGGCACGTTACCAATGGCCAACTGATCGGCAAGCCCGCGTACCCGCTGCACATCCAGCGCCGACGCGCGATCGCCCACGCAGAGCGCGCTGCGAAAACCCGCGAAGTCGGGCGCGAGCTGCCGCAGCGCCGGCAGGTCCGGCAGGCGCAAGGCACCGGCCAGCCCCGCCAGCTTGCCGGCCTGCCGTACCGTCGCGACGAAGCGCTGCAGCTCCGGCATGGCCACGCACGCGAAGATGCTGCCCGCGCGCTTGTCGACGGTGTCGGCCATCAGCGCCGGAAAGCCCAACCGGCACGCGTGCGCGACCAACCCGAGGTCGAGCCCGGCGTCGGCAATGAACACCGGCACCACCGCGTGGCGGCTGCCGGCCAGCATGTCGAGCACCGCCGCGGCCTGCGGCGAGCGCTCGATGCCGACCTTCACGTAGTCGACCCCGCAAGCCCCCACAGCCTCCACGCGGGCGGCGATGAGGTCCGCCTCGTGCATGCCGACGTCACCGATGGTCGCGCTGACCGGCAACCCGATGCCGCGCTCGCGCAGCACCTGCACGATGGCGCGGACAGTTGCCACCGGCAGCCCGCCCAAGGCCCCGTCGCGCGGCTCCTTCAGGTCGATGAAATCCGCGCCACCCTCGGCCGCCAGCAAGGCCTCGGCCGGGCTGCGAACGCTGACCAGCAGCCGCATCACCGCGCCTCCTTCTCACCCGAGCGATGGCGCTGCACCGCCGCGCGCAGCCAGCCCCAGGCCTCGTGCTCTTCGGCACCGGCCGTCTTGTCGATCGCGATCTGCAGGTATGCCATCTCGGTGTCGATCTTCTCCGGCGGCAGCATGTGCAAGCGGCTGACCAGCACCGCCCCTTCGATCACCGCCGCCTGCGCGCGGTTGAAGCCGATGAAGGGCGCATGCACCACCTCGTGCACCCGTGCCATCAGCAGCACCGGCCGCTGCACGTCGTCGCGGCGCTCGGCCAGCGCCAGCTCCACGTGGCTCAGCGCATTCGCCAGCCGCTGGCCCGGGATCTTCTGCGCCGCCACCAGCGGCCACTGCTTGCGCCCGGTCACGCAACCTGCAAACACGCGCGTGTCGGTCAACAGGTTCAACACCGCATGCCCGGTGGCGACGATGTTGTCGTGCGTGGCCGACGGCTTGAACGGCATCAGCACCACCCGCTCGTCCTGGTAGCGCACGCCCATGGGCGCCACGTGCGGCACGCCGTCGGCCGACACCGTGGTCACCACCGTCTCGTAGATCACGTCGTTCATCCGGCGCTCTCTTTCGCGCTTTTGTCCGCATTTCTCGCCTGGCCCGTGACCATCGTCGTCCCCGGCGCGCACCAGCTGCCCAGGTCCTGCGCGCGCGTCTCGACGGCCACGCCCCAATCGAGCGGCTGGTCCTGGACGTAGCGCTTGCCCAGCTTCCACGCGATCTCGGCATGCGCCAGCTCCACGCCCATGTAGAACGCGTGCGCGGCGTCGTGCTCCAGCTTCAACTGCGGCCACAGCTCGAAGGCCCCTTGCCCCAGCCGCAGGCCGTCGCGGTTGTAGACATGCAGCCCAAGCGGCGACACCTGCACGCGGAAGTTCGGGTCGCGCACCAGCGCCGCCGTCTCGGCGATCTCCTGCGGCGTGTCGGGGAACGGGTGCTTCGCATGCACCGTCATCAGCGCATCGTTGATGCCCTTCGGCAGGCTGCCATGGCGGGCCGCGGCATGCATGATGCGGCGCGCCCAGTCGGCCTCGCGCACCGCGCGGCGCGCATGCTGGCTCACCTGCGTGGTCAGCACCGCCGCCACGTCCAGCTCGGCGGCGATGCCGAACAGCAGCGCGTTGATGCCGCTGGTGTCGGCCTCGGTCAGCTCGGTCACGTTGCCGATGCCCATCATGATCGGCGCGTCCGGAAAGCGCTCGCGCAGCCGGTGGTAGCGCACGATCGATGCCGTCAGCCCGAACGGGATCGGGTCGAGGATCGAGTCGGCGAAATACGGCTTGCCCATCCTCTGCATCTGCTCGATGGCTTCGTACAGCGACGCTTCGTCGGCCGGCGTGCGCGGGATCAGCACCGGCACCGCATCCACCTCGCCGGCCACCCACAGCGTGTCCAGCGTCAGGCTCAGCAGGTAGTCGGCGCCGGCCCGGCCGCCGCGCAGCAGCTCCTGCGCATCGTTCGAATCCACGCTCACCGACAAGCCCTCGGCCTTCAGCGCCCGCACGCTGTCGGCCAGGTGGTCGAAGCGCGTGGCCGGCAGGCTGCCGAGGTCGATCACGTCGGCGCCGTCGGCGCGCAACGCGCGCGCCCGTTCGACGATGCCGTCCACCGACAGCTTCGGCGCATCGACGATCTCGGCAAAGATCGCCACCTCGTACTCGCCCAGGTCCATCGGCTTGGCCGCGCGGTTGAAGAAGCGCGGCAGGTCCTTCAGCTCCTCGGGCCCGCGCTGCACCGGGATGCCGTAGTGCTGCGTCAGCGCCTCGAGGTCGCCGCGGCAGCGGCCCGGCACCAGGATGCGGTCGGCCTGCACCGGGCCGGGCACGCGGCGCGCGATCATCTCGGCCGTCATCAGCGCGGCCACCTGCAGGCCGAGGTCGCGCACCTCCCAGGTGAAGGGCGCCTGCTCGATGCCGTCCAGCACCCGCTCCAGGCTGGGCCGGGCCAGGTGGCCGGTCAGGAAGACGATGTGTTCCATGCGAGGGCGAGCTCTTTCAGGCGCGCATCGAGCGCGGCCTCCAGTTCGGCGGGGGAGCACACCACATGGCAGAAGTCGATGTCGCGCAGGCGGTCCACGTTGTCCAGTTCGATGCGCCGCGGGCGCAGCGTCACCCAGTCGTGCGGCGACTTCGTCACCACCACCGGTTCGGTGTCGCATGCAAACACGATGCCCGGGATGCCCAGCTTGCCGGCCTGCGCGAACATGTTGGTCGGCAGCGTGTCGCTGAAGCCGAAGGCGCACTTGGCCACCGTGTTGCTGGTGGCCGGGGCCAGCACCACCGTGTGGTACACGTCGTCGTAGAGCATGCCCACCGGCACGCCGCTCGCGGTCTTGTCGCGAAAGATGCGAAAGCGCGTCTTCAGCTCGTCGAGCGGCATCTTGTAGATGGACAGCACCTCCTCGCCCGCGGCCGACAGGAACAGGTCGCACGACGGCAGCCGCGCGGCCAGCGCGAGCGATTCGTCCAGGAAGTGGCCCGAGCCGGTGATGCACCAGGCAAAGCGCGAGCGCGGCGTGGCGTCGACCGGTGGGTCATCGTCCTCGCCGTGCAGCGGCAGCGCATCACTCGGGGTGCGAGATTTCAATGTGGAGCTTGTGGAGCTTGCGGTAGAGGGTGTTGCGGCTGACATCGAGCGCCTTGGCGACGTTGCTGACGTTCCAGCGGTGCTGCTCCAGCATCTGCAGCAGCACCTGCCGTTCGTTGGCCTGGATCGGGTTCAGCTTGAAGGGCATCACCGGGGTCTCGGCCGCGGCAGGCGCGGTGGGAAGCGCTGCCGCAGGGGCCACCAGCGCGGGTGGCGGCAGGCCGGCCGCCACCTGCGGCACGGCCGCTGCGCCGCTGCCGTCGTGCAAGCCCGGCAGGTGCGCGCACTGGATGGTCTCGCCATCGGCCAGCGCCGCCGCCGTGCGCAGCACGTGGCGCAGCTGGCGGATGTTGCCCGGCCAGGCGTAGTCCATCAGCAGGCGCTCGGCCGCCGCACTGAGCGTGGTGCCGCGGCCGCCTTCGGCCTCGAGCACGCCATGGATCAGCTCGCGCTTGTCGCTGCGCTCGCGCAGCGCCGGCAGCAGCAGTTCGATGCCCGACAGGCGGTAGTACAGGTCTTCGCGGAAGCGCCCCTCGCGCACGAGATCCGGCAACCGCTGGTGGCTGGCGCTGATGAGCTGGAAGTCCACCGCGTGCGTCTCCTCGGTGCCCAGCGGCGTGACCTGGCGCTCGTCCAGCACGCGCAGCAGCCGCGCCTGCAGGTCCAGCGGCATGTCGGCGATCTCGTCGAGGAACAGCGTGCCGCCGTCGGCCTGCAGGATCTTGCCGCGCCGGCCGGTGCGCTGCGCGCCGGTGAAGGCACCGGCGCGGTAGCCGAACAGCTCGGATTCGATCAGCGTCTCGGGCAGGCTCGCGCAGTTGATCGCGACGAAGGCACCGCCGGCATGCGGGCTGGCCTCGTGCACCGCGCGCGCGAACACCTCCTTGCCGGAGCCGGTCTCGCCGCACAGCAGCACCGGCGTCTGGCGCGCGATCACGCGGCGCGCGGTCTCGAGGTGGGCCGCCAGGCGCGCGTCCTTGAAGGTCGGCGACTGCGCCGACGGGCGCGATGCCACCGGCGTGCGCGGGGCAAGGCGCGCCACCGTCGCCGCGGGCGTGCCGGCCACGGGTGCCGACAGCGCGTGCACCGGTGCGTCCGATTCGGTGGCCGGGCGCCGTGCCACCGCGAAGAAGCGCAGCGCCGCGTTGGCGCGGAAGGTCACGATCGGGTGGAACGACGATTGCGTGCTGCGCTGCAGCATGTCTTCGAGCGAGGTCTGGAACAGGTCTTCGATGTGGCGCGAGCGGATCTCGTCGACCGATTGCAGCCCCAGCTGGAACAGCGCGCTGCGGTTGGCCGCGAGGATGCGCCCGTCGTCGCCGACGGCGAGCTTGCCCTCGTGCAGCGTGTAGACGAACTCGGGCCGGCTGTGGAAGTGCAGCGGATGCGCGCTGCGGAAGCGCCGGTCGATCAGCCGGTTCTCGATCATGCGCGCCGTCATGCCCAGCAGCACCAGCAGGTGCTGCTGCATCAGGCTGGAGCGGCTGCTGACGTCGAGCACCGCGGCGATGTGGCCCGACGGGTCGTACACCGGCACCGCCGAACAGGTGAGCTGCGTGAACTGCGTGAAGAAGTGGTCCTCGCGGCGCACCGAGATCGGCGCCGCGGCCGCCAGGCAGGTGCCCATGCCGTTGGTGCCGGCCTCGGTCTCGCTCCACATGCCGCCGGGGCGCAGGCCGAGCGGGCCCATCTCGGCGGCGAACTCGGTGGACGCCACCATGTGCACGATCACGCCGTCGATGTCGGTCAGCACCACCGCCGAGTCGGCATCGCCGAGCTGCTGGTACAGCGTGGTCATCTCGTAGCGTGCGCAGTCGATCACGTCGGCCTGGCGTTCGCGCCGCTCCTCGAGCGCGGCGCGGCTGATGACGGCCGGCTCGCGTGCCTTGTCGGGGTGAAGCCGGTATTCGTTGAGGCAACGGCTCCAGGACTGCGTCACCACGTCGTTCGCCGATTCGTGGAGGCCGCTTCGCACCACGTCCATCACATGCTCGGCATGTCGATCGTCGCCCGTCCGCAACACCAGCGTCATGTGCTTCCCCCTAATACCGCAGGAGCCTGATTCTGGGGCGATCCCGCGCCCTGCATACCCGGTGAAACGAGGAGTCTGCCCCGTGGCCTGCTTTTTGCGACCGGCCCCGGAAACAACCCCGGAGACACGATGACCATTCCCAGCCGACAACCCAGCGTCGCGAGCGCCGCCGCCGATCCCGATCTCCATCCGACGGCGCCGCTCGACCTGATCTTCATCGAAGGCCTCACCGGCGAAACGGTCATCGGCATCCACGAGTCCGAACTCCACCGGTCGCAGCCGCTGGTGATCGACGTGCACGCCGGCCTGCCGCGGGCGCGCGCCTGCGACACCGACCGCATCGTCGACACCATCGACTACAGCGTGGTGCGCGAACGCCTGCTGCGCCTGCTGGCCGAGCACCGTCTGAAGCTGCTGGAGGCGCTGGCCGAGACGGTCGCCGACATCCTGCTCGGCGAGTTCGGCGCGAGCTGGGTGCGCGTGAAGATCGTCAAGCCGCACAAGTTCGCCGACGTGGCGGCGGTCGGCGTGCAGATCGAGCGCATCGCGAGCCCGGTGTCGGCGGCCGGCCGTTCGGCCACCGTCGTGCAACTGCTCGGCTCGGGCCTGGTGCCCTCGTAGCCCGGATGGGCATCCGGGCTACCAAGCTCAACCTGCCGCGAACGGGTGCGGCGTCGAGCCCTTCTTCGCCACGACCTCGGCCGCGGTCGGCGAGCCGGCGACGGCGCGCTTGATCGACTCCTTGACGGCGCGGTAGTTGAAGTCCTGGATCTTCTTGTCGTCCTCGGCCAGCCAGTGGATGAAGACGCCGACGCAGACGAACAGGTTGTCCGCTTCCGCCGCCGGGATCGTGCCGTCCTCGACGCAGTCGGCCACGGCCATGGCCACGGCGCGCTGCGCCGGCCCGAACATCTGGACGGCCTGCTTGGCGCCCTTGATCGTGACCTTGTTGAACATCACGGTGGCAGGCTTGGTCAGCAGGTTCGGCGCGACCACGGCCAGCAGCGACGTGAAGCCGTCCTTGTTGTTGGTCAGCGCGTTGGCGAATGCGGCTTCGACGGGGCTGCCGCGCGGCCCGATGAGCAGGTCGATGTGGGCAACTTCATTGCCCTCTCCGACGAGCGACTCCCCGACCATCATGCGATCGATCTTGGCCATGGCTGTGTCATCTCCTGTATGCGTTTGTGGGGAAGGTCCCGACACTGGCAAGGCGCCAGTGCTTCAGGGCTGTTATCACGTTCCGTGCCATCGCGCGCGGATCACCCGAGGAGGCCGGCGATCATCAGCGTCGCCACCGTCAAATCGGCGCTGGTACCGGGGTTGATGCCCCGTGCCTTCAGCGATTCGTCCCAGGCGGCGAAGGCCGGCGACGCATCCAGGCCGTCGACGCCGCGCCAGGCCTGCGCCGAGGCCATGACAGTCTGTGCCACGGCCCCGCCGTGTTTGCGAACAATGTGTGAATCGGCAAAGCTGCCCAGCAGCGCGATGTAGAGCCGCTGCACCGCCGCTGTCGTGGACGCGTCGGGCGAGACGCAGGCGGCGGCCTGCGGGCATGCAAAGCCCGGGCCCAGGGCGGGCAGCGCGATGTCGAACAGGTCGGCATAGCCGTCCCGGTACTGCCGTGCAATCAGGTCATGGCCGGCCGACAAGGCCATCGCGGCGCGCAGGTCGACGCTCGGCGCACTGCGCACGTCCTCGGCCGGCGCATCCCCCAGGCCACCGGGGTTGGCGCGGGCGATGGCGCGGTAGGCGTGCTCGGCATCGGCGAGGCCCAGGCCCGCCAGCACCTCGGCGATGGCTTCGCGCAGCGCTCGCGGCGTCGTGGCCTCGGGCTGCCGTTCCACCGCCACCGCCACCGGTGCGCACAGCAGCAGGATGCCCAGGTTGGTGTTGCAGTGCGCCACCGACCAGCTGGCCTGGACGGCAGCTTCGATGCGCTCGCCGACGCCCGTCCCCCTGCCGAACAGCGGCTCGGCCGCTGCAACGGCACTGTCGATGAACATCGAGGCCTGCATGCGGTGGCCGGCGGAATGCAGGCTCACGTTGCCCGGCTTGCGCACGGCCACGTCGAGCGTGCAGGCGCACAGGAAGCTCGCCTTCGCACGCTCCAGGCGGTCGATCACGCGCGCAGCCCTTCGGCGGCGTCGCCCACCGCGCACTTGCGGTCCAGCAGGTCGTCGACGATGGCACGCGCGATGTTGAACCCCGTCACGCGCTGCAGGCCCTGCCACGCCGCCACGCCATTGACCTCGATCACCTGCGTGCCTTGCGCCGACGGGATCAGGTCGACGCCGGCGTAATCCATGTCCAGCGCCTGGGCCGATCGTTCTGCCAGTTGCGCCAGGTCGGGCGTCAGCTCGGCCGCTTCGCAGCGCGCGCCCTGCGCGACGTTGTGGATCCAGTGCTCGCTGACGCGGCGCATCGCGGTGATCGCGCTGCCCCCCACCACCAGCACGCGCCAGTCGAAGCCGGGCGTGGTGGACGCGGGCACGAAGCGCTGCAGGTAGGCGAGCGAGCCGAAGCCCTGGCCGAGCGCCGGCAGTGCGTGGTGCACGCCGTCCACGTCGCCGACCAGCTGCAGGCCCTTGCCCTGCGAGCCGAACAGCGGCTTGAGCACCAGCGCATGGCCGGCTGCGCCTTCGCGCACCGCGATGCGCTGTGCATGCGCCTGCGATTCGGTGGCCCAGGTGGGGGGCGTCGGCACGCCGGCCGCATGCAGCAGCAGGCTGGTCATCGACTTGTCGACGCTGCGCTCGATGGCGCGCGCATCGTTGTAGACCGGCACGCCCAGCTCGCGCAGCGCATGCAGCACGCCCAGCCGCTTGGTGACCTGCTCGAAGCTGCCGCCGGCGATGCCGCGCACCAGCACCGCATCCGGCAGCCCGCGGCCGAAGCCGGGCAGCGCCAGGCCGTGCCAGGCCAGCGTGGTGTCGATGTGGCAATCGGCGAGGTCGATGCAGCGGCCCACCGCACCGCGTGCCCGCAGGGCGGCTTGCAACTGGCGCGTGTGCCACCCGACCTCGTCGGTCATGATCGCGATGCGCATCACGCCTCCTGCAGCCAGAGCTGCCGCAGCAGCGTCATGTTCAGCGCACCGCCATGCCAGGTGTGGCCGCTGTCGAGGTTGCTGACCCACACCTCGGCCGGCGCGAACAGCCCGGCATCGATCTTGTAGAAGTCGTAGCCGGCCTCCTTGAAGATGTCGGCGAACGAGCGGCCGTGGTCGCGCGAGTGGGTGGACGGCAGGTGCCGGGCCAGCGCCAGCGCGGCCGCGTCGTCGCCGCGCACGCTCAGGTGCACCTGGCCCCCGTAGAGGATGGCGTCGTTGGTGCGGCCCATCGCCTGCACGCCGTCGGGCGTCGGCGACGGCAGCGGCGCGGTGGCGACGCCCTCGACGATGTGGTCGAGCGCGAAGCCCAGCGTGTGCGCCTTGTGCAGGGCCGTCTCCAGCACGCGCGCGACGATCTGCGTCGTGCCGGCCAGGCTGGTGGTCGGCGTCAGCACGATCGTCAAGCCGTCGGGTTGCAGCCCGCAGTCGTGCAGCAGCTTGTCGACGATCACCGGCGGCGGCGGGCGGTCGACCTCCATCACCAGCACGCCGCAGTCGGCGCGGTCGCGGTAGCCCAGCTCCTTGAACAGGTCTTCCTTGGCGGCCAGCGCGCGCGCCGGGCCGGAGCCGAGCGAGAAGAACTTCTTGCCGCCGGTCTCTTCCTTCGTCGCCGACAGGCTCCAGCCGGCGTACTGGCTGCCCAGGCAGGCCAGCACCGGCTGCGAGCTGCGCACCTCGACCCAGGTGGGCCAACCGTGCAGCGAACCGGCATGCAGGGCCACGCGACCCAGCCCGCCCATGCAGATCTGGCCGACCCGCAGGCCGGCGGCGATGCTGCCGCGCGCCTCGATGCCGGCGTCGACGATGCACACGCCGCGTTCGTCGCGGCGCACCGCCACCTGCAGCGCGTCGGCATCGGCAAGCAGGCGCTCGACCAGCGGGCGCGCCCGCGTGTTGACGCTCAGGAGGGGGGTGGTCATGGCGCTGTCTCCGGTGTGTCGAGGGTGTCCAGCAAGGCCTCGCGCGCCTGGTGCAGTGCCGCGCGCACCGCATCGGCATCGGCGCCGCTGCGGCCCAGGCTGCACAGCGGGTCGCCGGCCGCATGGCGCGTGCCGGCGCAGGGCAGGTCGTGGGCGCCGGGCCAGGCGGCGAGCCGCCGCGCCAGCGCATCATCGACCCGGCCGGCGTGGCGCGCAAACACGATCTCGATGCCCTCGACGCGCTGCGGGCCGACGCGCGGTTGCGGCAGTTCGCCGTCCCGGCAGGCCTTCAGGTGCGCCGCCATCACGCCGTCGCCGTACAGGGCCAGGCTGGCCGGAGGCCGCGGGTTGACCTCGAGCGCCGCGATGTCGTCGCCGTCGCGCATGAAGTCGAGGCTGCACAGCCCGCGCAGCTCGAAGCCGGCGGTCAATGCGTCGACGGCGGCGAGCGCGCGCGCCGCCGCACGACCGCCGAGCGCCACCGGCCCCACGACGCCGCAGAAGACGAACGGCCGCGCGCCGAAGCGGCGCACCGTGATCTCGTTGAAGCCGAGCAGCACCGCGCGCCGGCCATTGGCGACGAAGGTGGCCGACATCGGCACGCCCGGCGCTTCCTGCTGCAGGTAGTGCTGGGCCGGCATGTCGGCCACGCGCTGCGGCGTGGCGCGGCTCACGTGCCAGCCGCCGCTGCCCAGCGCGTCCTTGGCCAGCCAGCGCGTGCCGTCGTCCGGCAGTGTGCGCGACAGCGCACCCAGCCGCACGGCGGGGTGGGCGATGCCCTGCGAGGCGAGGAAGCCGAAGAAGAGGCCCGGGTCGCGCACGCGGCACACCGCCGACACCGGCGTGCCGAGCAGCGGCAGCAGCTGCGCGGCTTCGGCCAGCAGGCGCGGCCGCCCCTCGAAGCCGCTGCCGGCGACCCAGCCGCCGACGTCGCCGCGCCGCGCCAGTTCGCGCAGCGCCGACAGCGTGCACGCGTCGTCGATCGCGAGCGTGGCGGGCTCGCCCAGGCTCATCCAGTGCGACGCGGCGCGGCGCGTATCGGCATCGCCGAACAGGTCGAGCGCGACCACGTCGAAGCCGTCGCGCACCGCGGCCTCGGCCATCATGCGGGCGGACAGCGCCGCCACCGCGATCACCGGCCGCTTCAAGCCGTGCCGCCGGCCGCGCGCTCCGCGAGGAACGCCCGCGCGGTGGCGAACGCCTCCGGGAAGCCGAGCACCAGCGCCTTCTTGTCGGATTCGCGCATCTGCACCAGCAGGCGGTGCTGCGTCTGGTACTTCACGTTGCCCACCGCCAGCGCGCCGATGCCCACCGCCGTGCTGCCGGCGAGCGGCTGGCCGTCGTCCATCACGCCGACGCCGGCGATGCCCTCGGGCGGCACCGCGTTGACGTCGGCCGCCACCTTGAGCCGGCGGGCATGCTTCAGGTCCTCGGCCGAGACCACCTGCACGCCGGCCGCGGCGCAGGCCAGCACCACGTCGGTCTCGGCGAGCGACGCGCGCACCGCGGCGTGGTCGGCCCCCGACACGCCATGCATCGTGACCTGGAAGCGCGTGGCTGTTTCCTGCGCGCCTGCTTCGGCGGCGGCCGTGCCGCTGCGGCTGGAAAGCGTCACCAGCGCCCCCGCCTGTGCCGCGATCACGCCGGCGATGCGGCCCACCGGGCCCAGCCCGCCGAGCACCACCACGCGCTGCCCGGCGAGGCCCAGGCCGTGCTTCTTCTGCAGGGCCGCCTCGGTGCAGGCGACCATCGCGGCGGCCGTCGTGTAGGCGCCGCTCGGGTCGGCCATCGCCGACACGACGAAGGGCTTGACCATCGAGGCCCTGGCGCGCTCCAGCATGTCGGCCGCGAGCATCGCGTTGCGCCCGCCGATGAAGAGGCCGGTGCGCGCGACGCCCTTGGGGCCGCGCGAGAAGATCGCATCCTGCGTCAGCGCGGTGACGTCGTCGAGACCGACCTCGCAGTACGGCGCGATCACCTGGTAGCCGGCATCGGCCGCCATGTTGACGTCGAACGGGCTCGCCTGCTTGCCGGGCGTGAAGAGGTGGAGGATGTAGGGGCGTTCCATGGCGTGTTTTCTAGAAGGGGACGCAGGCGTGCTCGCTGAGCACCGCCCCGCGGTTGAGGCCGGCGACGATGCTCACCGCGAGGCCGGGCTCGAGCAGGCGGCCGGCCCGCAGCGCCTGCAGCGCCGCGTCGGCGGCGGCCTGCGACGGCAGGATCGCGAATCCGGTCGGCCCCCACGAGCTCTGGCCGATGGCCGCGCCGTCGACGGCCTGCACGATGCGGCCCACCGCCGCGCTGGTGTAGGCACCGCCTTGCGCCGGCGCGAAGTGCTCGCCGAGCAACTGCTGCACGCGGTTGATGCCGGCCGCGAACGGCGCGAACTCGCTGCCGGCCGCGCCGGGCAGCACGCGCATCAGCACCTGGTGGCAGATGTCGGCCGACAAGGCCTGCGGCAGCGGTTCGAGCGTCGCGATGGCCTGCTTTTCCTGCGGGCCCGAGAGGCCGCGGTGGCGCTCGTCCTGCACCACCAGCACGCGCCAGGCTGCCGGGAAGGCGATGCGCGACAGCAGCGGCGCCGGCATGCCGTCGGCACCGGGCCCGCCATCGACCAGCAGGCCACCCTGGTCGAAGCCGGCGATGCCGATGCCCGAGCGCAGCCCGCGCGCCAGCCAGTGCGCGAGCGTCGCGCTCGCGATCGTCAAGCCGTGCCAGTGCGCGAAGGCGCGGCCGATCGCCAGCGCGAGCTGCGTGCCCGAGCCGAAGCCGGCATGCGGCGGCAGCACGCGCGACAGCTGCAGGCGCAGCGGCGTGCGCAGCCCGGTGTGCTCGCGCAGCACCTGCAGGTAGCGCCCGGCGCGGTCGATCTCGGCCTGCGCGGCGGCGTCGACCGCCACCAGCTCGTCGGCCGATGCGGCCCCCAGTTCGATCTCGGTCGCGAAGCCGTCGATCACCAGCCCCAGGCTGCCGAAGCGGCGGCCCAGCGTGCCCGCCGGATCGAGGAACCCGAGGTGCAGGCGGCCCGGCGCGCGCAGCTTCAGCACGCGGTGGTGATCGGTGGCGGTGACAGGCATCGGGGACTGACCAAGCAATCCCCGTTCCGCTGGGGTTTACCCCGGAAAAACGGCTCGCAAGGGCGTGCGCCGGCCCGCGCCTGTCCCGGCCGGGTGACACAGTGTCCTGGGCGCGCCCTCAGCCGCCGCCGGGCCGCCCCAAGGCGGCTGCGCCCCCTCGGGGGGCAGGAACGCAGTGACGTGGGGGTCACTATTCATACTTGATGTACTTGAAGCGCGGGTCATCGGGCGTGCCTTCGAGCGGCGAACCTTCCACGGCTCCGGGCTGCCACATCACCACCTCCTCGATCTTCGCGGCGAGCGCGAAGTCCTTGTCGGTGATGCCCTTGGCCGCGTGGTTCATCAGCTTGACGGTGACGAAGGCGAACGAGACCGTGAGGTCGGGGTGGTGCCAGGCGGCTTCGGCCAGGTGGCCGACGGTGTTCACCACCATCAGCGTGCCCTTCCAGCCGCCGGTCTTGTACTTGCGGCGGATCCAGCCGTCTTCGAGGTACCACTTGGGCAGCTCGGCCTTCAGGCGGGCCTCGACCTCGTCGGTCGAATAGGTTTCGTCGGGAGTCTTCTTGCGCCATTGCGTCATGTCGGTCTCCTCGGCAGGGTTGACGGCCTTGATCTTTTGCGCGGCACCGCCCAGGATCATCACTCCACCGGAGCAAACACTGTGCGCAGAAGGGTCTGGAACGTCGCGATCGCGTCCGCGCTGCTGGGCATCGGCAGCCGGCGCGCGGGGGCTGCGCAGCTCAGCGTCGAGCAGGTGCGCGAGCGGCTGGCCGCGGCGCAGGGGCCGGCCGACCTGTCGGGGCACGACCTGTCCGACCTGGACCTGAGCCGCATCGATTTCCGGCAGGCGCGGCTGGCGGGGGCCACCCTCTTTGCGTCGAAGCTCGTGCTGAGCAAGTTCAACGGCGCCGACCTGACGCGCGTCAACCTGAACGGCGCATGGCTGATGGGCACCGACTTCAGCGGCGCCACGCTGGTGGGCAGCAGCATGCTCAGCGTGGTGGTGCTGGGGGGCGAGGTGAAGACGCCGCCCAGCTTCGCGGGGGCCGACCTGAGCGGGGCGCGCATCATTGCCGACTTTCCGGGCGTGAACCTGCGGCGCGCGAAGCTGGTCAAGACCAACCTGGGCGTCAACATCAAGAACCAGGGGATGGGGCAGATGCGCACCGACCTGTCGGGCGCCGACCTCAGCGAGGCCGACCTGGAGGGGGCGGACCTCAACCGATCGATGATGTCGTTCGCGAAGCTCGTCAACGCCAACCTGCGCGGCGTGAACTTCTTCAACGCGAAGATGGCAGGGGCCGACTTGAGCGGCGCGGATGTCACGGGCGCGGATTTCACCGATGCCGTGCTCGACGGCATCGTGCTCACCAACGTGAAAGGCCGCGCCAAGGGCCTGTAGTCAACCCTTGCGCTTCGTCGAATTCGCCGCCAGCTTCGCCGCGTCCTCGTCCGGCGGCAGCAGCGAGGTCAGCGTTCCCGGCGGCAGGTTGCGCAGCTGCGCGGGATCCAGCTTGCCGATGAACTTCCAGCCCGCCGGCAGCTTGATGAAGGCGAAGGCGGTGGCCGGGTCCACGAACACGTCGTAGTCGTTGACGACGACCGCGTCGCTGTTCTGGGCCTTGACCGGCGATCCGATCAAGGCACCCAGCACGAGCGCGAAGCAGGACAGGTGGCGGGCAAAGTGGCGGGACATCGGGATCTCCAGGTCGGGTTCGGGTGGGAGGCCAGTGTCGACGCGCCGTGCTTCAACCCGACTTCATGGAACACTGCGTGCGTTTCATTCGTTGCCTCCACCCAAGAACGCCTTCGATGTCCCACTTCCTCTTCATCGTCGCCTCCACCCGCGAGCCCGGCCACCTCGGCAACACCGAATGGCTGGCCCGCCGCGCCGCCGCCGGCCTGCCCGCCCACACCGCGCAGACCTGGCTGCACCTGGCGCAGCTGTCGATGCAGCCCTTCACCGACCTGCGCCACACCGCCGGCACCTACCCGTGGCCCGAGGGCGGCCTGCGCACGCTGCTCGATGCGACGATGGCCTGCACCGACCTGGTCCTGGTGGCCCCCGTCTACTGGTACAGCTTCCCGAGCACGCTGAAGACCTACCTCGACCACTGGAGCGCTTGGATGCGCATCGAGGGCCTGCCGTTCAAGGCCGAGATGGCGCAGAAGCGCCTGCACCTCGTGACGACGAGCGGCAACCGGCTGAAGGCGCAGCCCATGATCGATTCCACTCGGCTGTGTGCCGATTTCCTGTCCATGCCCATGGCCGGCGTGCTGTGGGGCAAGGGTGGCCCGCCCGAGGCGGTTCAGTCCGATGCAGAGGCCATCGCCGCGGCCGAAGGCTTCTTCCGGCCCTGAAGCAGCGGCCATGCGCTGCGCGCCAGCAGCAGCACGAAGGCCAGCGCCGCCAGCGCGACCCGCGCGTCCGCGCGCGCCACCACCGGTTTCGCGAGCGCCGGCGACGTCAGTTCCTCGGACAGGCCCTGCGCCGTCTGCAATCGATGGAAGCGCAGGCCGCGCTCGCTCGCGAGCAGGCGCAGGTAGCCTTCGCGCAAGGCCGACAGGTGCTCGCGCCCCGGCGTGGCGCCCAGGCCCGGCACCGGCGCGCCGGCGCCATCGTCCGCCAGCTTCTCGCCGCCGACGCTCGCGCCGCGGCCCTGGCTGCGCAGGTCCGTCTGCATCACCTCATCGGCCCGCCAGACGCCGAGCGGCCGGCCCAGCGGGTCGGTCTTCGGGATCGGCGATGGCATCAGCTCGCCGACGCCGACGATCAGCCCCGGCACCTCGCCCGGCTTGTCGTCGAAGGCCGGCCGGTAGCGCGGGTTCAGCGGCGGCGCCTCCTGCCCGTCGGTGATGAACACCAGCGACGGCTTGCCGGGCAGGTCCTTCGCGATGACCAGGCCGCTGTGCAAGCCCTTGGACACCTCGCTGTTGCCCGACCAGGCCATGCGGCCGTCGATGCGCGCGAGCGTGGCGCGCAGCTCGCCCAGGTTGGCGCACACCTCCACCGGTGCCAGCAGCAGGAACGAGCGGTACTCGGTGAACACCGCCCAGCCCACCTTGGAACCGCAGGGCAGGTCGAGCAGGCCCCGGCGCAGCGCGTCCTTCGCGAACGCGAGGCGCGACGCGGGCTTGCCGGCCAGCACCTGGTCGGTCACGTTCATGCTCTGCGTGATGTCGAGCACCACCACGTGTTCGAACAGCCGGCGCTCGAGGCGCACGCCCGGGTTCGCGAAGGTCGCTGCCAGCGCCAGCGCCGCCAGGGCCAGCAGCCAACGCTCGCGCCAGCCGCGCCACGACGCGAGCATCCACTCGAGCAGCGCCTTCATGGCAGGCCCGGCGAATAGCCGCGCATCGTCGTGACGGCGCGCTCGGCGTCGCGCCGGCCGTCAGCGGGCTCGGCCAACGAGTCGTCGGGATCGGGCAGCAGGCGCTGCGCGCGCTCGAGGTTGTAGCGCGCGTCCCATTGCCCGGGGTCGTGGCGCAGCACCTCGCGGTAGCTTTCCTTGGCCAGTTCCAGCAGCGGGATCGCCAGGCCCGGCTGCGTGGAGTTGCGCACGCCGATGGCCTGGCGCACCAGCAGGTTCGCGCTGTTGTAGCGCGCCGCCTGGCCGAGCGCCGAATCGCCCTGCAAGGCGCGGTAGTGCTTCAAGGCCTCGTCGGCGGCACCGCTGGCGGCCTGCGCATGGGCCAGCGCGAATTGCAGCTCGGCCGGCGCCGCGCTGCCCGCGGCCACCGGCGGCTGGGCGGCAATGGCCGCATTCCACCGTTGCAGGCGCCACAGGTGCACGCCATCGGCCAGCGCCGCCAGCGCCGCGACGGCCAGCACCGCGATCACGAGGCGCGTTCGCCGCTGCGTCGTCATGCCCATCGCTTGATCTCCAGCCACTGCGCCCCCAGCAACAGCAGCACGCACAGCAGCGCGGCGGCGTGGGCATAGGGCGACAGCTCACGCCGCGGCACGCTGTCGAGGTAGGTGATGGGCAGGTTCTCCAGCCGGCCCATGTCGTCGATGGCGGCCTGCAGGGACTTGTCGTCGTCGGCCTCGTAGGCGCGGTACGGCGTGCCCAGCGACTGGAAGAAGCGGTGCAGCTGGTGCTCGGGCACCGTGTCGGCCGCGCCGAGCGGGTCGCCGGCTTCGGCGTTCAGCCCGGGGCTGTTGGCCGACCGCAGGTAGAACCAGTTGATGGCCGTGCGCTGCTTGCGCGCCGCGAAGGCGATGCGCTCCTGCGTCGCCGGGTCGAGGTGGTCGCCGCCGTCGGACACCAGCATCACGATGCGCGAGCCGGTGTAGGGGCGGTCGTCGAAGAACGACAGCGCCTCCAGCAGCGCCAGGCCGATGTTGGTCTCCGACAGGCCGCGCCCGATCTCGCCGGCGGCGATGGCCGCCTGCACCACCTCGTTCTTCTGCGTGAACTCGAGCACGCGCATCGGCAGTGTGCTGAACACCACCATGCCGAAGCGGTCGTCGGGCCGGCCGGCGGCGAACTGCGACAGCAGCCGGCGCGCGACCTTGCCCTTGGCATCGCGCGAGCGGCCGGGCGACAGGCTCATGTAGTAGTCGAGCGCCTCGGGCCCGGTGCCGCGCGGCCTGGCCGTGCCGGCCGCGAGGCGGGCACCGGCGAAGCCCTGGTCCATGCTGCGGCTGCGGTCGAGCACCACGACGATCTCGGCACCCTGGCCGACGCGCTCCACCGTGTACTCAGGGCGGTAGGCGCCGGCCATCGCCAGCACCAGCAGCGCGAGGGCGAGCACGGCGGCGCCTTTCAGCACGCGCTGCAACGCGTCGGAGGCGCGGTCGCGCGGCATCAGCGCGACCCAGGCGTTGCGCAGCGGATGCTCGGCGCGCCCCCACCAGGGCAGCAGCGCCAGCGGCAGCAGGCACAGCAGCCAGGGGTGGTCGAAGTGGATCACGCGGCCCCCCGCTCGGCATCCCGGCACCTGCGGCAGAACTCGAGCAGCCAGCGTCCGTCCCCGGCCGCGGGCGGGCTGTCGGCGAAGAACTCGCGGCGCGACTGCCGGAAGAAGGCGAGCAGCTCGGTGCGCAGCCCGGCATAGCGCGGCTGCGCGGCGATGAAGCGGTCGACGCCGTGCTCGAACACCACCTCGCCGGCGGTCTGGTTCAGCGCCTCGTGCACGCGCTGGAACGCGGCCCGCCACTCGGGCGCGGGCGCATCTGCCGGCACCTGGCTCAGCCGGCGCCACGCGGTCGCGAACGGCCGCCTGCGCCGCGACCACCAGGGCAGGGCCAGGTACACCTGCGCGAGGTACGCGAGGCACAGCAGCAGCAGCACGCCATACGCCAGCAGGCGGCGCTGCGCGGGCCGGGTGTCCATCTGCGGCGGCGGCAGGTCGGGCCGCAGCTCGCCCAGGCCCTGGCGCGGCGAGACCTCGACCGGCACCAGCGGCGACACCGTCACCGGCCAGGCATCGACGCGCAGCGCCTGCTCGCGCCCGTCGCCCTTGAAGGACAGCGAGAACGGAGCGATCTCCAGCGTGCGGACCTCGGGCGGCGCGATGAACACCTGGTAGCGCAGGTGCAGCGCGAGCCGGGTGCCGCCGGCTTCGGAGCTGTCGCTGCGCGACACGGCCTGCAGCTCCAGCAGCTTGCCGCGCGCGCCCGGGCGCGGCAGCGAGGCATCGTCGAGCACGAAGCCGTCCGGCACGTGGACGATGACGTCGCGCTCGACCAGGTCGCCCACGTGATAGCCGAAGGCGCGCGGCTCGACGGTGGTGGCGCGCAGCGTGCCGGCGGCGGGCGCGGGGCCGCTGCCGGCGATCAGCACCCCGGCCAGCAGCAGCTCACGCATGGAAGTGCCGCGTCACCGCGTCGGCATCGAAGGCGCCTTCGACGAACAAGGGGCTCAGCCGTTGCGCGCGGAACGCCTGCAGCAGGGCGTCGTGCCGCTGCGCCTGCTGCACGCGCCATTGCTCGCGCAGCGCGGGCCGCCACCACACCAGTCGCTGGCGGCCGCTTTCGGGGTCGAGCACCCGGGCCAGGCCGCGCGCGGCGCTGAGGCTGAACTCCTGCGGGTCCCACAACACCACCGGCACCAGGTCGTGGTGGGCCAGGCTCGCGAGCACGGCGGGCACCTCGTCCACCGGCCAGTGGAAGTCCGACAGCAGGAAGACCAGCGCACGGCGCTGCGGCAGGTGGCGATGGGCCAGGTGCAGGCCGTGTGCCGACCGGCCGCCGGGTTGCAGGTTGCGCAGCGCCCGCGTCAGCTCGCCGGCCGCGGCGCGCGAGCGGCTCTGCGGCAGCATCAGGTCGGCGCGCACCTGGTCGTCGCAGGCGACGAAGCCGAAGCTGTCGCCGGTGCGCCAGGCCGACCATGCGAGGCTGTCGACGAAGTCCGCCAGCACGCCGAGCTTGTGCTGCGCGCCTTCGAAACCCATCGAGGCCGACAGGTCGGCCACCACCGCGACCGGGATGGACTTGCGCTGGCTGTAGACGCGCACCGACCACTGGCCGAAGGGATCGCGCAGGCTCGCATGCAGGTCGAGGCGGCGCGGGTCGGGCGCGTCGAGCAGCGACGCATGGCCGCGGAACTCGAAGCCGCTGTCGCCGCGCCGGCTGCGGTGGTGGCCCGGAAAATGGCCGAGCGCCGCACGGCCGATGCGGTAGTGGATCTCGGGGGTGGGCGTGGGTTGGGTCATGGGTCAGGCACCAGCGAACCCTTTGCCGGCGCAGCTCAAACCCGTAGCCCGGATGCCAATCCGGGATCTCCGCAAAGAGACGCTGGTTCGGCAAAGGCGCGTGTGGGGAGGCTGGGGCGCGCCAATCAGGATGGGGCGCCGGAGCTGGCTGCTTTCAAGGCCCGCGCGCGCCAGCGCGCATCGTGAAGCTGATGTGTCGCCGACTGTTTGACCACAGCGAGCGAAGCGAGCGGCGGGAGTTTCGGCGACGGGCCTTGAGAGCAGCCAGCGCAGGGCAGTCGACGCGCCCCCGGCGCGGCGACCGCTCCATCCGGCGCGCCCCAGCCTCCCCGCACGCGCCTTTGCTCGCGCCGGCACAGCAAACCCCGGATTGGCATCCGGGCTACATGACTGGGCGGGTGGGTGTTCGAAGAACATGATGTCCTCACGGTGCCGCCACGCAGGCCAGGATCCCGCCCATCAACGGCCCCGAGATCTCCTGCCGCCGCATCTCGTACACCGGCTGGTAGCACAGCCGGTGCGCGATGGTCTCGACGAACACGCGCTGCACGTCCTCGGGGGTCACGAAGCCGCGCCCCTCCAGCCAGGCCGCGACACGCGCGGCGCGCAGCAGGTAGCTCATGCCGCGCGGGCTGGCGCCGGCCAGCATCAGCTGCGCGACGTCCAGCCCCGGCACCTTGACGCCGTACTCCGCCGGCACCGCGGTGGCGCGCCACAGCCCGAGCGCATAGTCCTGCAGTGCCGCCGACGCCTGCACGCTGCGCTGGATCGCCTCGGCCACCTCGTTCAGCGCCTGGTGGTTCAGCATCGCCGCCGGCAGTTCCTCGAGCAGCCGGTCGGTGTCGTGGAAGCGCGGGTTGAACATCAGCGCGCGCCGGTCGGTGTCGCTGGCCGGCGCATCGATGGTGACCTCCATCATGAAGCGGTCGCGCGCGGCCGACGAGATCTCGAAGGTCTCCTCGCGCTCGACGCGGTTGCGGTCGGCGAAGACCACCAGGTGCGGGAAGCGGAACTCGCGGTTGAAGGCCGACACGCTGCGCTCGGCCATCACGCGCAGCAGCAGCGAATGCACCTGGGGGCGCGCGCGGTTGATCTCGTTGAAGAAGAAGATGGCCAGGTCTTCGCCGTGCCGGATCAACGGACCCGGCTCGACGGCCGGCCGGCCCTCGGCGCTGATGTAGGTGTAGTAGACGAGGTCGTTGGGCATCAGGTCGATCGTGCCCTCGGTGCGCGCGAACGCGCCGCCCAGCACCTGCGCGAAGGCGCGCAGCAGCGTCGTCTTGCCGACGCCCACGTCGCCCTGCAGCAGCACGTGGCCGCGCGCGAACACCGCCATGTTGACCAGCCGGATCACTCGCGCCTGCCCGATCACCGCCTTGCCCACCTCGGCCTCGAGGGCCAGCGCGCGTTCGCGCCAGTCGCTCAGCAGCGCGTCGTTTCGGTCCATGCCGTCTCCATGTGGTTCGACGCAGCTCGGGTGGCGCGCCGGCCGCGGGACAGTCTGCGTCAGCCCTGGGACGGGCCGGGCACACGTGGCCTGCGCCCGCGGCTGGGAAGCAAGAGGCAAGCCCGCAATCCCCTGCTGCGGCGATTCATGAAAATCGCCAGTCCGGATTCATGATCACCCGACTGGAGCGATGGCGCGCACCGGGCCACCATGCAGAACGGGACCCAGAGGCCCCCGCAGCCGCCGACCGGCGCTGTGAGTCCACGACAGGAGATTCTTCATGCAATGGCAAACACCGACCGCTACTGATTTCCGCTTCGGCTTCGAAATCACGATGTACGTCGCGGCCCGCTGATCGCGGCGCTTCGTTCCCGCCGGCACGTGGGCCACCCCCGGGTGCCGGCTCCAACACTCCCACCATGCGCATCACCGTCCTGGGTTCGGCCGCCGGCGGCGGTTTCCCGCAGTGGAACTGCAACTGTGCCAACTGCGACGGCGTGCGCCTGGGCCGCGTGCGCGCCAAGCCGCGCACGCAGTCGTCGATCTTCGTGCGGCCCGACGGCGCGATCGACGGCGTGCTGTTCAACGCCTCGCCCGACATCCTCGAGCAGATCCGCAGCCACCCGGCGCTGCAGCCGGCGCGCGCGGTGCGCGACACGGCCATCGCCGGCGTCGTGCTGATGGACGGGCAGATCGACCATGCCACCGGACTCTTCATGCTGCGCGAGCGAACCTCGCCGCTGCCGCTGTGGTGCACCGACCCGGTCGAGGAAGACCTGACGCAGGGCAACCCGGTGCTGCGCGTGCTGTCGCACTTCTGCGGCGTGCAGCGCCACCGCATCGCGCTCGACGGCGCGCCGTTCAGCGTGCGCGGCGTGCCCGGCCTGGCCTTCAAGGCGCTGCCGCTTTCCAGCAAGGCCGCGCCGTACTCGCCGCACCGCGACGCGCCGGTGCCGGGCGACAACATCGGCATGACGCTGATCGACACGGCGCGGCGCAAGAGCGTGTTCTATGCGCCGGGCCTCGGCGCGATCACGCCGCCGGTGTTCGATGCGATGGCCAGCGCCGACGTCGTGATGGTCGACGGCACCTTCTGGACCGACGACGAGATGAAGACGCTCGGCCTGGGCCAGAAATCGGCGCGCGACATCGGCCACCTGCCGCAGTCGGGCGCGGGCGGCATGGTCGAGTGGCTGGGCCGGCTGCCGGCGCACACGCGGCGCCTGCTGATCCACATCAACAACACCAACCCGATCCTCGACGAGGACTCGGGCCCGCGCGCCGAACTGCAGCGCGCCGGCATCGAGGTCTGCGAGGACGGCATGACGATCGAGATCTAGCCATGACGCTGCGCGCCGACATGCTGAAGGAAAGCCGCCACCCCGCCGACGCGGGCCCGCCTGCCTGGACCCGCGCCGAGTTCGAGGCGCAGTTGCGCGAGCGCGGCAAGTCGTACCACATCCACCACCCGTTCAACCTGATGCTGAACACCGGCCGGGCCACGCCCGAGCAGGTGCGCGGCTGGGTGGCGAACCGCTTCTACTACCAGATCGCGATCCCGCTGAAGGACGCGGCGCTGCTGTCGAACTGCCCCGACGCTGCCGTGCGCCGCGGCTGGGTGCAGCGCATCCTCGACCACGACGGCTTCGAGCTCGGCGGCGTGAAGGATGCCGGCGGCATCGAGGCCTGGCTGCGGCTGGCCCAGGCCGTCGGGCTGGGCCGCGAGGAAGTGCAGGACATGCGCCACGTGGTGCCGGCGGTGCGCTTCGCCGTCGATGCGTACGTCGACTTCGCGCGCCGCGCCCCGTGGCAGGAGGCGGTGTGCTCGTCGCTGACCGAGCTGTTCGCGCCCGAGATCCACAAGCAGCGCCTGGCCACCTGGCCGGAGCACTATGGCTGGATCGAGCCCGAGGGGCTGAGCTACTTTCGCAACCGGCTCGGCCAGGCGCGGCGCGACGTCGAACAGGGGCTGGCGATCACGCTGGATCACTTCACGACGCGGCCGCTGCAGGAGCGGGCGCTGGAGGTGCTGCAGTTCAAGCTGGACATCCTGTGGGCGATGAACGATGCGATGGCCACGCGGTATGGGGTCACCGCATGAGCGCGTTGTCGACCACGACCCAGCCGCGCGTCGGCCCCGGCTTCCGCCTGCAATGGGAGCCGGTGCAGGACTGTCACGTGCTGCTCTATCCCGAGGGCATGGTCAAGCTGAACGGCAGTGCCGGCGAGATCATGAAGCGCTGCGACGGCCGGCGCAGCGTTGCCGCCATCGTCGAAGACCTGGAGCAGGCGTTCTCGGCGAAGGGCCTGGAGCCGGATGTGCTGGCTTTCGTCGAGCTGGCCGCGAAGCAGCGCTGGCTGGCCTGGGACTGAGCGATGGCCCCGACACCTGGACCCCCCTTGTGGCTGCTGGCCGAGCTGACCTACCGCTGCCCGCTGCACTGCGTCTTCTGCTACAACCCGGTCGACTTCGCGCGCCAGGAGGACGAACTCGACACCGAGGGCTGGCTGCGCGTGCTGCGCCAGGGCCGCGAGCTCGGCGCGGTGCAGTGCGGGCTGTCGGGCGGCGAGCCGCTGCTGCGCGACGACCTGGAGCTGATCGTCGCCGAGGCGCACCGCCTGGGCTACTACACCAACCTGCTCACGTCCGGCGTCGGCCTCACCGAGGCGCGCGCCGCGGCGTTGAAGGCCGCGGGGCTGGACCACGTGCAGCTGTCGTTCCAGGACTCGACGCGCGAGATGAACGACTTCCTGTCGCACACCAAGACCTTCGGCCTGAAGAACAAGGTGGCGCAGATCATCAAGGCCAACGGCTGGCCGATGGTGATGAACGTGGTGATCCACCGCCTGAACATCGACCACATCGACCGCATCATCGGCATGGCGGCCGAGCTCGGCGCCGAGTACCTGGAACTGGCCAACACGCAGTACTACTCGTGGGCCTTCCTGAACCGCGACCAGCTGCTGCCCACGCACGAGCAGCTGCGCCATGCCGAGCGCGTCACCGACGAATGGCGCGAGCGCCTGGGCGACCGCATGCGCCTGTTCTTCGTCGCGCCCGATTACCACGAGGGCAAGGCGAAGAAGTGCGTCAACGGCTGGGGCAGCATGTTCCTGACCGTCGCGCCCGACGGCACCGCCTTGCCCTGCCACACCGCGAAGATGCTGCCCGGCCTCGCCTTCCCGAACGTGCGCGAGCACAGCCTGCGCGACATCTGGTTCGACTCCGAAGGCTTCAACCGCTACCGCGGCACCGGCTGGATGAAGGAGCCGTGCGCCAGCTGCGACCAGCGCGAGGTGGACCTGGGCGGCTGCCGCTGCCAGGCGTACATGCTGGCGCACGACCCGGCGGCGGCCGACCCGGTGTGCAGCAAGAGCCCGCAGCATCACCTGGTGCAGGCGGCGGTCGAGCGCGCCGCCACGGTCAACCTGAAGGCCGTGGTGGAACACCCGCTGGTGTTCCGCGACCCGGCCAACTCGCGGCGCCTCAGTGCGCTTCCGCCAACGTCTTGAGGTTCGCCAGCCCGCTCTGGTAGACGCCGGTGATGGCCTTCACCGCGGCGTCGTCGTTGCGGTCGGGCGGCGGGTCGTTCTGCGGGTAGCCGCGGTAGAACGCGCCGCGCCATTCGACGACCGCCTGGTTGCCGCTGGCGGTGACGGTGATCGTCGAGGTGTAGTTCGTCACCGGCAGCGCGCCGCCGTCCTTCGCGCGGTAGCTGTACTTCATCGCCGCGTCGTCCCAGCCCTCCAGCGTCTCGGTCAGCTCGCCGCCGCCCTTCAGCTTCAGCGAACGCACCGAGCCCACCGTGTTGCCCTGCGAGGCCGGGCTCTCGGCGATGGCCGGGTGCCAGTCCTTCAGCGCGTCGAAGTTCCTGATGCGCCCCCACACTGCCGCGGCGGGGGCGTCGATGGTGATCTTCTCGACCACCTTCTGCCGCGTCGGGCCGTGGCCCTCGGTCAGCGGCACGACGCCGAGCATCGCGATCGCGGCCAGCGGCACGAGCCAGCGGCCAGGCAGTGTCATGGGCATGGGTCTTCCTTCGTGGGTGCAATCAGGGGGGCAGGGGCGCGCCGATGAAGGCGCCGAAGCCGCGGCTGTTCTTGCCGGTGTCGATCTGGTGCAAGGCCCGACCGCTGGCGGCGTCGAGCACGCTGACCCGGTCGTCCATCCAGTTCACGACATAGACCTTGTCGCCGTGCGACGCGACGCCTTCGGGGTAGCCGAAACCGTCCAGCGTGCGCAGCACCTGCAGCGTGCCGGCATCGATCACGCTGACGCTGTCGTCGTGCTGGTTGGTCACGTACAGCAGCGCGCCGCCCAATGCGAGCGCGGCACCGTAGGGCGCCTTGCCGACCTTCACCGTGGCAATCAAGCGCGGCGCGCGGACGTCGCGGGTGTCGATCACCGACACGTCGTCGCTCTGCACGTTGAGCGCGTAGAGCCGCTCGCGCGCCGCGTCGAACAGCAGCGCGAACGGGTGGCTGCCCACCGTCACGCGCGCCAGCACGCGGCGTTCGCGCACGCCGACCACGGCGACGCTGTCGTCGTCGCGCTCTGCCACGTAGACGGTGTCGTTGTCGGCGCGCGCCGCCACGCCGGCCGGCGCGCGGCCCACCGCGATGCGTGCCAGCGGCGCCTGCTGCGCACCGCTGCCGGCCGCATCGAACACCAGCAGCCGGTTGGCATACCAGTCGGCCGCGAACAGCCGCGTGCCGTCGGGCGAGGCGTCGATGCCCACCGGGCCGTCGCCGGCGGCCAGCGTGCCGACGACACGCTGCGCGCGCATGTCGATGACCGAGATGTCGCGGCTGTCGGGGTTGGAGACGAACACCCGGCCCGCGCGCGAGGCGGCCACCACGCCGGCCGGCGAACGGCCCACCGCCACCGTGGCCACCACCTGCTGCGAGGCGAGGTCGATCACCGACACGTCGTGGCTGCCCTGGTTGGTGATGTAGGCGAAGGGCGCGGCCAGGCAGCCGGACGCGAGGCCCGCCGCCAGCAGCGCCGCCGCGGCTACCTGGCGTCGTTGATGAAGCACGCCTTGTGGACCTTGGTCTCCAGGTCGCGGTAGCGCTTGATCTGCGGCTTGACGGATTCGTTGTCGCGCAGCGCGCCGCCGCGCTCGCCGCCGATGGACATCGCGTTGACCACGGTGATCATGCCGACGTAGTCGTCGTACGGCACCTCGCTGGCCATCGCGTCGACGGCGCACGAGCACTTGTTGATCATCTCGAAGTGCGGCCCGGGGTGCGTGCGCATGCACTCCTGCACGTAGATCACGCGCTCCGAGGTCGGGAAGTCGTTCGCCGCCGCGACCCCCGGGGCCAGCAGCCAGGGCAGCGCGGACAGGCACAGCAGTCGATGCAGGGGGTTCATGGCGTGGGCCTCACGGCGTGCGGGTGGCAGGGGCGAGGGGCTCGGCGCCCTCGATCATCAAGTCTTCGGTCATCAGCGGCGGCGCGTCGGCCGCCGCCGCGGCGATGCGCGTGCGGATGCCCAGCACGCCGCCCGGCACCGCATCCGACAGCAGGAAACGGTATTCCTTGCCGGCCAGCTTCTCGTAGCGGTAGCGGTTCGGGTCGTCCAGGTAGGGCTTGAACGAGACCTCGCGGCCCGCGACGGTCTTGCCCTTGTAGCGGTACGAGGCCGGCGCCACCGTCGCGCCCTGGTAGACCGTCATGCGGATGCGCTTGCGGAAGTAGTTCTCCGGGCCCTGCGTGAGCCGGCGCATCTCGCGGATGTCGTGCTCCAGGAAGTACAGGATCACCGGGTTGGCCTTCGCGTTCTCGATGTCGGGCAGCGCCAGCCGGCGCGGGCCGCTCAGGAACTCGCCGGTCGACGCGCAGCAGCTGCCGTCGGCCTGCTTGCTGAACGACAGCACCACGGCGTCGTCGAAGCCGGCTTCCAGGCTGCCGGCCTTGCGGAAGGTGTAGCGCAGCGTCGAGGGCGGCTGCACGTTGGCGAGCTGGTCGGCCATGAAGATGGCCTGCTCCGCCGCCGAGAAATCCTGGGCCGCAAAGCCGGTCGCCGGCAGCAGCAACGCCAGGGTGGCCCAGAGCGAAACGGTGTTCACCTCAGCGAGCCGGCTTGGCAGCGGCCGGATCCTTGTAGGAAAAGGATTCGTCGACGACCGGCACGCCGTAGTCCTTCAGGATGGCCTGGATCGCCGCCTGCTGCGAGTCGATCAGGCCCTCGATCTTCTGCTTCCATTCGCGCTCGCCGTAGCGCACGCCCATCGCCATCTCGTAGTCGAAGCGCACGCCGGGTTCGGATTTCAGCGGCACCACCACCAGCTGGGGCGACTTGACGCGCTGCGCGAAGTAGCCGGCGATCGGGCCCCACACGATGGCGGCGTCGATCTTGCCGGCCGCGAGGTCCTTCTCGATGATCTCGCCGGGGTACTGCTGCGGGTCGGCGTTCATGATCGGATACGGCACGCCGCGGTCGACCAGCCGGTGCAGGTTGAGCCAGTCCGAGGCCGGCGAGCGGTCGTAGATGCCGATGCGCAGCTTGCCCAGCCGGGCCGGGTCGAGCTTCAGGAAGTCGTCGCCGGACTTCACCTGGTCCAGGCCCTTGCCCTGCGGGAAGACGAGTGCGTAGGTGGAGCGGTAGTACGGCTTGGTCGCCGACACCTGGTCGTAGCCCACCGGCACGCCCATCACGATGTCGCACGGGTAGTCCTGCCCCGGCAGCTTGTAGCGCAAGGTGTTGCGGATGAAGGCCATGCGCTGCGGGAACGAGTAGTACTCCACCGGCAGCCCGAGCGCCTTGCCGAAGACCTCGGCGATGCGGTTCTCGATGCCCGCGCCCGCGAGGTTGGAGAACGGCAGGTTGTTCGGGTCCTGGCACACGCGCAACGCCTGGCGCGGCGGCGGCTTGTCCGGGTCTTGCGCGCCGGCAGGCGGGCAGGCGGCGGCGCAGGCCAGCGCCAGGACCGCCGCGGACGTGCGGGCGTTGTTCATTTGTTGGGTTCGACCTTGGCGCGCGTGATGGCGCCGTCGGAACGGCCCTTCAGGTAGGCATACAGGTCGTTGATGTGTTCCTTGACCTGCGGGCTCTCGCCGAAGCTGGGCATGCCCTTGGGCAGGCGGCCTTCGGTGACGGTCTTGACGAACTCGTCCTGGCTCAGGGTCTTCAGGCTGTTGATCAGCGAGGGCCCGACCAGGCCTTCCTGGTTGGCACCGTGGCAGCGGTCGCATGCGGCCGCGCGCCAGGTCCGGAAGCCTTCCATGGTCTTGGCGTCGACCTTGTAGCCGTCGACCACGGTATAGGGCTTGTCGTCGGCCAGCGCGCTCACGGTCAGGCATGCCAGCACGGCAAGGAAAGACTGCTTCAATTTCATTGAACCATCCGCCATCAAGGGGGCGGGACGGCATCCCCCGGGGTGCCGTCCCTGTGCCCAGGTTGTCTCGACTGTTCTTCGTTCTTGGATTCTTCCGATGCCGATCAGTTCGGCAGGGCAAACACCGTCAACGAACCGCCCAGTTCCGTGTACTGCGCCAGTTCCTTGTAGCCTCCGACGGCACCCAGGCCATCCTGGTCCTTCTCGAGGCCTGCCGCCATGCCGATGCCGGCCCAGCCGCCGATGCCCGAGAACACGCCGATGTACTGCTTGCCCTTGTGCTCATAGCTGAACACGTTGCCGATGATCCCGGAAGGCGTCTTGAACTTGAAGAGCTCCTTGTTGATGTCCTTCTTGTCCACGCACTTCAGGTAGCCCTCGAGCGTGCCGTAGCAGCTGATGCCGCCGGCGGTGTTGAGCGCGCCGCTCCAGACCGAGAACTTCTCGGCATGGCTCTGCACGATCTTGCCGGTGCCGGCATTCCAGGTGATGTAGTTGCCCATGCCGCCGTGGCTGCCCGGGGCCGGGAACATCGACAGCGTCGCGCCGACGTACGGCTGGCCGGCGGTGTACTCGACCTTGAACGGCTCGTAGTCCATGCAGACGTGGTTGGTCGGCACGTAGAAGAGCTTGGTCTCCGGGTCGTAGGCCGCGGGCTGCTGGTCCTTGCTGCCCAGCGCCGCCGGGCAGATGCCCTTGGTGTTGACGTCAGGTCCGCCCTGCGCGGTCGAGTACTTCGCGACCACCTGCGGGCGCCCGGTCTTCATGTCGACGTGCGTGGCCCAGTTGACCTGCGGGTCGTACTTCTCGGCCACCAGCAGCGCGCCCGTCACGCGGTCCATCGTGTAGGCGAAGCCGTTGCGGTCGAAGTGCACCAAGGCCTTGGTCGCCTTGCCCTTGACGTCGATGTCGGCCAGGATCATCTCGTTGATGCCGTCGAAGTCCCATTCGTCGTACGGCGTCATCTGGTAGACCCACTTGGCCATGCCGGTGTCGACGTCACGCGCGAAGATCGTCATCGACCACTTGTTGTCGCCCGGGCGTTGCGCCGGGTTCCAGGTCGACGGATTGCCGGTACCGTAGTACATCAGGTTCAGCGCCTTGTCGTAGCTGTACCAGCCCCAGGTGGTGCCGCCGCCGGTCTTCCACTGGTCGCCCTTCCAGGTCTTGACCGACGAGTCCTTGCCCACCGGCGCCATCGCACCGTTGGTCCAGGTCATGGTCTTGTCGGGGTCGATCAGCATCTCGGCGTCGGGGCCGACGCTGTAGCCCTTCCAGGCGAGCTTGCCGTCCTTCAGGTTGTAGGCCGCGATGAAGCCGCGCACGCCCCACTCGCCGCCGCTGATGCCGGTGAAGACCTTGTCCTTGAAGATGTGCGGCGCATTGGTGTTCACCGCCCCCAGCTTCGGGTCGCCGTTCTTCACGCTCCAGATGACCTTGCCGGTCTTGGAGTCGAGCGCGAGCAGCGTGCTGTCGGCCTGCTGCAGGATGATCTTGCCTTCGGCATAGGCCAGGCCGCGGTTCACCGTGTCGCAGCACATCTGCGGGATCACCGCCGGGTCCTGCTTGGGCTCGTACTTCCAGAGGATCTTCTGGGTGTCGAGGTCGACCGCGAAGACCTTGTTCGGGAACGGCGAGTGCAGGTACATGGTGCCGTCGATCACCAGCGGCGAGCCTTCGTGGCCGCGCAGCACGCCGGTGGAGAAGGTCCACGCGACCTGCAGCTTGCCGACGTTGCCGGTGTTGATCTGGTTGAGCTTGCTGTAGCGCTGGTTGTACATGTCACCAGCCTGCATCGCCCAGTTCTTGGAGTTGGCGATGTTCTTCTCGACGTCAGCATTGGCCAATGCCAACGGCGGCAGAGCAAGCAACACCATGCCCAAATGACGCCAGATGCGCCACCTTGATTGACCGGAATTTCGCATCGAAGTCTCCTGTTTTATGAAGTGAGCAGAGTCCGGTCGCGATGAACCATCCGAGATCCACTTACCCACCAAACCCAGCGACCCACAGAACTCGGCGTGCGCTTAACCGCAAGTTCTGCGCCTGTCCGCCGTCCAGGGATTGCCCGAAGAGGGAAAACCCAGGTTTCGCTCCGGGGTCGGGACGGCGGTGTTCCGGAATTGAAATCGCGCTGACACCTTGCGCCGAATTCGTGTCAACCACGTTCGGCACAGAGTGTTTCAGCAGCGCGCCGCCGCGTGACGCCGATGGATCAGCGCCCCGGGGCGCGCCGTCGTTGCGCTGCAGCATGCGGCGGGCCCGCGGATTGCTGTGTTCCTTCTTCATGACCCTCGCCACGCACCCCTCGACGATGCTGCGGACCACCGCCCTGACCAAGCGCTATGGCGAGCGCACGGCCCTGCAGTCGCTGTCGCTGGCGCTGGCGCCGGGACAGTTCGTGGCGCTGCTCGGCCCCAACGGCGCCGGCAAGTCCACGCTGTTCCAGCTGCTGACGGGCCTGTTCGCGGCCGACGAGGGCGAGGTCGAGGTGGCCGGCCATTCGCTGCGCAGCGCCGCCGCGTCGGCCCTGCGCCAGATCGGCGTCGTGTTCCAGCAGATCTCGCTCGACCTGGACCTGAGCGTGCGGCGCAACCTGCTGTTCCAGGCCGACCTGCACGGCCTGCCGCGCCGGCTGGCGCGCGAGCGCATTGCCGCCGGCTGCGCGCGGCTGGGGCTGGCCGGCGAGCTCGACCGCAAGGTGCGCGAGCTGTCGGGCGGCAACCGGCGCAAGGTCGAGCTGGTGCGCGCCGGCCTGCACCACCCGTCGGTGATGCTGATGGACGAGGCCACGGTCGGCCTCGACCCCAGGTCGCGCCAGGACCTGCTGGCCGCCCTGCGCAGCGACGTGCAGGAGCGCGGCGTGTGCGTGCTGTGGGCGACGCACTGGGTCGAGGAGGCGGTGGCTGCCGACCGGGTGCTGGTGCTGCACAAGGGCGCGCTGCTGGCCGACGGCTCGCCGGCCGAGGTCACGCGCGCGCTGGGCGAACCCACGCTGGAGGCGGGCTTCATCGCCCGCACCGGCTGATGACGACAAGCAGGAGACACACGAGCATGGGCTTCAAGAAACGGGGCGCGGCATTGGCGCTGATCGCGTGCTGCACCGCCGCATCGGCGCAGGGCACGGCCTACGTGTCGAGCGAGAAGGACGATGCGCTGACGATGATCGACCTGGCGACGCTGACGGTGAAGGGCACCGTGCCCACCTGCAAGCGCGGCCGGCACATCCAGATCACGCCCGATCGCAAGATCATGGTGGCCTGCACCGACGCCAACGCGGCCGACGTGATCGACCCGGCCACCGGCAAGTCGCTGCGCCGCGTGCCGCTGGGCGACGAGCCGGAGGCCTTCGACATCTCGCCCGACGGCAAGACCGTCTACGTGTCGAACGAGGACGCCGCCGAGACCAGCTTCATCGAGGCCACCAGCGGCAGGAAGCTGCAGTCGATCAAGGTCGGCCAGGAGCCCGAGGGCGTGAAGGTCAGCGCCGACGGCCGGACGCTGTACGTGACCTCCGAGGTCGCGAGCCTGGTCCACGTGATCGACGTCGCGACGGCCAGGATCACCAGCAACGTGAAGGTCGGCAAGCGCCCGCGCCGCATGGCGCTGACGCCGGACGGCAAGGAGCTGTGGGTGACCAACGAGCTGGGCGCCAGCATCAGCATCATCGCGACGGCGACGCACACCGTCACCGACACCGTCAAGCTGGAGGTGAAGGGCGCCCGCGCGACCGACATCACGCCGGTCGGCATCCTGATGTCGCGCGACGGCAAGCGCGCCTTCGTCGCGCTGGGCAAGGCCAACCACGTGGCCTTCGTCGACGTGGCCAGCCGCAAGACGACGAACCTGGTGCTGGTGGGCAAGCGGGCCTGGAACGTCGCGCTCGACAAGGCCGAGGCGCGGCTGTTCGTCGTCAACGGGCTCAGCGACGACGTGACGGTGGTCGACGTGGCGGGCGCCAAGGCGATCAAGAGCATCCCGGTCGGTCGCGTGCCTTACGGCGTGGCCATCGTCGAATGACACGCGGCCTTGCCTGCGGCCTGGTGACGCTGATGTCCTGCGCTGCCACTGTCTCGACGGCTGCGACGCTGAAGGCGACGCTGATCGTGCCGGCCGACGACCCGCGGCTGGAGCGCACGCACCTGGAGCGTGCCTACCTCGGCCACACCGGCGGTCCGGCCACCGACGGGCTGCAGGTGGCGTTGGATGAAGGCAGGTTCGAGCTCGACGCGGCCGGCGCGGCGGTGGCGCTGAACGTGGTGAACGCCGCGACGCCGGAGGCTGCGCGCGCGGCCGCGCAGGCGGCCGAGAAGGCCGGCGCGGCGGTGCTGCTGACCGACCTGGGCAGCGACGCCACGCTGGCCGTGGCCGACGCGGTGAAGCTGCCGGTGCTGAACCTGGGCGACAGCGCCGACCGGCTGCGCCAGCAGGACTGCCGCGCGCGCCTGTTCCACCTGATCCCCAGCGAGCGCATGCGCGCCGACGCGCTGGCGCAGACGCTGGTGTCGCGCAAATGGAGCAAGCTGCTGCTGCTGGTCGGCAACACGCCGCAGGACCAGGTGCGTGCCGCGACGGCCCAGGCCTCGATCAAGCGCTACGGGCTGCAGGTGGTGGCGACCAAGCCGTACAAGCTGTCGGCCGACCCGCGCGAGCGCGACCTCGCGAATCCCTTGCTGCTGACCGGCGGCACCGCCTACGACGCGGTGTGGGTGGTCGACAGCGACGGCGAGTTCGCGCGCAGCCTGCCCTACCGCGTCGCGCTGCCGCGGCCGGTGGTCGGCGATGCCGGTCTGGTGGCGCTGGCCTGGCATGCGCAGTTCGAGCGTTACGGCGCGCCGCAGGTGTCGCGCCGCTTTGCCAAGGCGGCGAAGCGCCCGATGACCGACCACGACTGGGCGGCGTGGATGGGCGGCAAGGCCTTGGTCGCGATCGCCACTGCCGAGCCCAAGGGGCCGAACGCCGCATGGGCGAAGGCGCTGGCGACGACGCCGGTCGACGGGTCGAAGGGCGGCAGCCTGAGCTTCCGTCCGTGGGACGGGCAGCTGCGCCAGTCGATGCTGCTGACCGACGGGCAGGGCGTGATCTCGCAAGCGCCGATCGAGGGCCTGCTGCACCCGACGGAGGTTCTCGACACGCTGGGGGCCGATGCACCGGAGAAGCTATGCAAAGCGACGCGGTGAAACCCGTGACTCCTCCCGCGGTCGAGGCCGAGCCGGCGGCGCGCCACGGCCTCGCGCATGCATTGCAAGCGCTGCAGGCCATCGTCGTGCGCGAGCTGTTCAAGTTCTCGCAGCAGACCGGCCGGCTGGTGTCGGCCCTGGTGCGACCGTTGCTGTGGTTGGCGGTGTTCGCGGCCGGCTTCCGCAACGTGTTCGGCGTCGCCATCGTCGAGCCCTACGACACCTACATCCCGTACGACGTCTACATCGCGCCGGGCCTGGTCGGCATGGTGCTGCTGTTCAACGGCATGCAGTCGTCGCTGGCGATGGTCTACGACCGCGAGATGGGCCTGATGCGGCTGCTGCTGACCGCGCCGCTGCCGCGTTCGTGGCTGCTGTTCTGCAAGCTGTGCGCGACCGCGCTGCTGTCGGTGCTGCAGGCGCTGGCCTTCGTGGTGGTGGCGATGCTGCTGGGCACCGAGTTGCCGCTGTTCTCGTGGGCCGGGCTGCATGCGCTGCTGGCGCTGGTGTGCGGCGCGCTGATGCTGGGCGCGCTGGGCCTGCTGCTGTCCGTGCACATCAAGCAGCTGGAGAACTTCGCCGGCACGATGAACTTCGTGATCTTCCCGATGTACTTCCTGTCCACCGCGCTCTACCCGCTGTGGAAGCTGCAGGAGTCGGGCGCCGAATGGGTGTACCAGGCGGCGCGCTTCAACCCGTTCACGCACGCGGTGGAGTGGATCCGCTTCGCGCTGTACGGCAAGGACCCGGGCGTGGCGCCGTGGGTGGTGCTGGGCTGCCTGGTCGTGTTCTTCGTCGTGGCGTGCTGGGGCTACGACCCGCAGCGCGGCTTCGGTGGTTTGACGAAGCGCGGAGGGCCGCCCGCATGACCGTCACGCGACGCGGGTTCGTCGGTGCTGCCGCTGCGCTCAGTGCGTGGCCGCTGGCGCATGGGCAGTCGCCGTTCCCGTCGCGCCCGGTCACGATGTGGATCCCGTGGCCGGCCGGCGGTGCGACCGACATCTCGCTGCGCCTGCTGGCCGAGCTGGCCTCGCACCACCTGGGCCAGCCCGTCGTCACCGAGAACCGCGGCGGCGCCGGCGGCACGCTGGCCATGCCGGTGCTGCAGCAGGCCGAGCCCGATGGCTACACGATCGCGCAGCTGCCGCAGCCGATCTTCCGCGCGGTGCACACGCAGAAGGTGCTGTGGGACCCGATCCGCGACGTGACGCCCATCCTCCAGGTCTCCGGCGTCACCTTCGGCGTGCTGGTCAGCGCCGCCAGCAAGCTGCGCAAGCTCGACGACCTGTTCACCTACGCGCGCAAGAACCCCGGGCGCCTGACCATCGCCACCAACGGCGTCGGCACCACGCCGCACGTGGTGCTGGAGGAACTGTTCACCGCGCGCGGCCTGAAGTACATCCACGTGCCCTACAAGGGCACCTCGGAGCAGATGATCGCGATCGATTCCGGCCAGGTGATGGCCGGCGTCAACTCCACCGGTTTCGGGCCCTTCGTCGATTCGGGCCGGCTGCGCCTGCTGGCCACCTTCGCCGCGCAGCGCTCGAAGCGCTGGCCGCAGGTGCCGACGCTGCGCGAACTGGGCTACGACATCGTCGCGATGTCGCCCTACGGGCTGGGGGGGCCGCGCGGGCTGCCGGCCGAGGTGGTGACGATCCTGCACGACGCGTTCAAGAAGGCGCTGTTCGACCCGCTGTTCATCCAGGAACTGGCCAAGTACGACCAGCAGATCGATTACCTCGGCACGGCAGAGTACGCCGAGGTCTGCCGCCAGCAGTTCATCAAGGAGGGGCTCATCGTCGAACGCATGGGCCTGTCGCGTGGCGGCATCTGAGCTGCGCACGCGGCGCCGTCGCTCGCTGGGCGACGTTTGCGTCGTCGTGCTGGCCACGCTGGCGAGCTACGGCCTGGCGTCCTTCTTCGAGCTGGGCGAGCTCGTGCAGCGCTGGGCCGCGCCGCGCGAGCACTGGCAGGCCGACGAGCTGCCCTTCAGCCTGACGGTGCTGGCCGGCGGCCTGGCCTGGTACGCGCTGCGCCGCGCACAGGATGCCCGCGCGCAGCTGGCGCTGCGCGAGCAGGCCGAGGCGCAGGCGCGCGAGCTGCTGATGCACAACCGCGAGCTGGCACGCCAGCTGATCGCGCTGCAGGAGGGCGAGCGCCTGGTGCTGGCCCGCGAGCTGCACGACGAGCTGGGCCAGGGCTGCGCCGCGGTGCGCGCCGAAACCGCGTTGATCCGCCTGTGCGGCGCGGCCGACCGAGCGGCCACGCTGGCGTCCGTCGAGCGGGCCGACCGCGCAGCGCAGCAGCTCTACCAGGCGGTGCGCGGCATGCTGCGCCGGCTGCGCCCGGCCAACCTCGACGAGCTGGGCCTGATCGCCGCGTTGCAGGAGCTGTGCGAAGCGTGGGAAGAGCGCAGCGGCGTGGCTTGCATCTTTCACCACGAGGTCTTGCCGTGCGAATTCGGCGACGCCATCGACATCGCGCTCTACCGCGTGACGCAGGAGGCCCTGACCAACGTGATGCGGCATGCGCGCGCCAGTACCGTGCACGTGAAGCTGGGCCACAGCGTGCAGGGCGAGCTGCAGCTCAGCGTCGAGGACGACGGTCAGGGCATGGACCTGGCCGCCGTGACCCGTGGCCTTGGCCTGCTGGGCGCCACCGAGCGTGCCGCGGCGCTGGGCGGCGAGCTGGAGGTGCGCGCGTCGCCGGGTGCCGGGGTGCAGCTGGTGCTGCGCGTGCCGATGCCGGCCGGATGGCGTGCAGCCGCGTTGCCTGAAGAGGTGCCCGCATGATCCGCGTTCTGCTGGCCGACGACCACCCGGTGGTGCGCAGCGGCTACCTGCGGCTGCTTGACCAGGCGGGCGACATCCAGGTGATCGCCGAGGCCGGCGACGCCGACGAGGCCTGTGCGGCCTTCATCGCGCTGCGGCCCGACGTGCTGGTCACCGACCTGGCGATGCCGGCCGGCGGCGGGCTGGAGCTGTTGCGCCGCGTGCTGCTGCACGACGCGCGGGCGCGGCTGCTGGTGTTCAGCATGCACGACGCAGCGGTGCTGGTGCGGCGCGCGCTGCAGGCCGGCGCGAGGGGGTTTCTCACCAAGGCGAGCCCGCCCGAATGCCTGGTCGACGCGGTGCGCGAGCTGCATGCCGGGCGCCGCTACCTGGGCCGAGAGTTGTCGCCCACGCTGCTCGAACGCGACCCGCACGACGAGGCCGACCGGCTCGCCGAGCTGAGCGCGCGCGAGTTCGAAGTGTTCCGGCTGCTGGCGCAAGGCCACTCGGCGGGCGCGTGCGCCGAGCTGCTGAAGCTGAGCCCGAAGACGGTTGCCAACTTGCAGACGGTGGTGAAGGACAAGCTCGGCGTGGCCACCTCTGCGGCGCTGGTGCACCTGGCGATACGGCATCAGGTGATCAGCACGGCGGGGGCTTAGGGCGCATCGGAAGCAGCGGCTGCTGCCCCGCAGCCCTCAATGCGCTTTGCGTTTGAATATCACGAACTCGATGAGAAGAGCGAGAAGCAATCCGCCAATCCAATAAGGGAGAAAGGTGAAGGAAAAGCTCGCGATCTGCGATCTGAAAAGACAGGAATTGTGCGTAGACCTCATCCGTCGGCAACCGATGGCGGTGCTGCAGGATGAATCCCATGAGATGGACGCTCATGCCTGCGAGCCACGCGATGGTGGTCCATCGGTAGATGTTCTGCGGAGTGACCTTCATGCTTCAGCCTTTCTCTTGGGCCGAAGCTGTCTTGACGGCCATGGCAAGCTCAGGCAACCCCTTCTCGTTCAACACGCGCAGCAGATGAGCAAGCGCTGCTTCGTCAGTGTTGAGTCGTCCACCATGAGCGCGAAAGTAGTTGTAGGCGGTGGTCTGGCCCTCGAAGGCGGCCCAGTACAACGGGGTTCCCGCGGCATCCTTCAGATTGACATCTGCACCGTTGGCGACCAGAAACTCCACGATGTCCTGCCTGCCATTGCGAGCCGCAGCGATCAACGCGGTTTGACCGTCGTCGAACGCGCGTGCATTGACATTCACCTTCTGCGAAATCATTTCCTTCACACGCGGGAGGTTGCCGCTCGAAGCTGCCCATACAAGATCGTTGGGTTGCTGAGGTGAACAGGCCGTGATGACAACCCACGACAGCAATGTCGGGATGAGTCGAGTTGAAAGCTTGATCATCTCAGCGGGAATCAAACGTTGTCAGAGTCCGCGGCGTCTGACCGGCATCCCGGCGACGCCGCAGAACACCAGGGCGATGATCGTTGCGGCCAGCGCGCCGAGAACGGACAGCGCAAGTCGGGCCGACGGCGGCATGTGGCTCTCGGGCGGACCGAAGAACGAGAAGGTCGCGCACAGACCGAGGGTCGCGCCGATCAGCGCCGCGACCGCGACACATCGCCACATGGTCAGGCGCTGTACTCGCTGAAGCACCAGCACGACAGGTGTTCCGATGCCAAGGCTCAGAAAGTAGCTCGGCGGCAGCAGGGCAAACAGGAACTCGTCTACCAACTTTCCTGCATGCCCTGGACCTGAAGCGCGGTAACCGGACCACGCGAATGTGGCGAGAACGTACAGCAGTGGCGCACTCATCGGCGCCAGCAGCGCAGCCAGTACGGCTTTCATGTCTCAGTTTCTTCTAGGGTCGACATTCGCAGGGACTTGGGGCTCTTCTTCCTCGGGCAATGTCTTGAAGCGCGAGGCGATCTCGTCGTACGAGGGGCATTCATCAGAAGCCGTGCGAAGCTTTCTGCCTCGGTACGCGCAAGAGAGACCAAGCCCCCCGGACCTCGGGAACTCCTCATAAGAAGTGACTAGACCGCGCTTGAACGTCAAGACGAAGACGACCTCTCCCCGCGCATTCCACAGGGTCTGACAACCTGTATTGTCTTCCTTCAATTGGCGCGGAAAGATGAAGACGAACGAGCCGTGGCTCGCGTTGACCGCCGCGGTCAGAGGAGGCGGGGCCGAACCGCACTGGTGGCTTGGCGCTGCATGACACGGGGCGTCTAGCCCCGCCATCAAAAGCGCTGATCCGATGATCGTCTTGGAATGCAAGGGCCTGCCCTACCGATCGAATGACTCTTTCTGAATCCGATAGGTCGTCTCCTCGAGTGCGTCCTTCGGGGCCAAGCTGCTGGCAAGCATGCGTTTGAGTACGCGATCCCGATCGAACACGATGGTTGCAACAAATCCTTCTGCTCCGTCCCCTCCGCGAAGGACAAGATGGAAGGACTCCCGCTTCGGGATCAGCGCGGCAGTTCGAACGTTGCCGAGGCCACGGAAGGACGATCGGGGAACAACGAGTTGTCGACCATTCACGGCAATTTCAAGTCCCGTGACGAGGCTGCATGGGCTGTCCCGTGGTGTGCACTCTCGCTCGACGAGCGCCGAAACGTCGCGTGATTCCGTCGTTCCTGATATCGCTGCCGTGGCGATCACCGCGCGTACCGATTGACTGGCGTGAGTTCTCTCGACGATGACCTGCCCGCCTGCCGGCACCTCCATGGCGCGATCGTCAATGGAGAACGCAGCGCTGGCCAGCAACAACCCAACAACGAGACCGGAAAGTGCGCGCATGGCTATGGAACGACACGAAGCGCGCGATCCTGGCTTGCGCCCATCAGATCTCGAATGCTTCTGGGTTGAATGATGCATCCCTCGGATGCTGATTGAATCCCGGCGCTGTTGTCGCCGTGGATGAGGAAACCGGATCGACCATGCATCCAGTTGCTCGCGTCCGGGGTGAGACGCATCGAGCCGGGCAAACTCAAACCGGACCCTGTGACATTGTTTTGTTGTTGGCCGATGGTGTAGGTGCCGGCCGGCAATGGACCCACTGACGGAATGAGATCGAGCGCAGGGTTGTTCACTCCTGCACCATGGCCGGCGTACATGGGCCCGCCGATTGGCTGCGGGGGGCCACCTCCGAGATTGGCTGTGGGTTGGTAATACATCTGGCCGGTTGATTGGACATAGACCCACTCGAGTCCCGCGGGATCAATCCGGGTGATCGGGTTTCCGCCGACGTATGCGTATGAGTTGATACCTCCGGCAAGGCCGATGGGATCTGGCTGCGTGTAGTGCGCCGCCGCGCCTTCATGCAGAGATGTCAGGGTAAGCATGATCACCCAAGGCTTGAGGTCGATTCGATTGGACATCTTCTGTTCTCCAGGTTGCTGTTGTCTACAAAGACTTCTTGGTGTCCTCGATCCGCCTGAGATAGGCGGACTCGGCTTCCGGGCTGCTGGGGCGCCAACCGAGCGACTGGGCACGTTGATCCCATTCCATGGCCTCTCGCATCAAGTCCTGGTACTTGAGCCGCTCCTTCAATGTCATCCGTGGGTCGGGGCTGTTGTAGTCGAACATGTAGGAGACCTCGGCCATCAAACCGTAGGCTGCTGCGAGGTGCAACATGCCGTTGACGTGTCTCGGCGCGTGGCGCAGCGAGAGCAGTGCCAGGTCCACGCGAGGTTGCATGACGCCGTTCGCTGCATAGAACTCGAGCAAGGTGTCGACCACCTGGACCGCTGCCTCCTTCTTTGAAGGCGGCCGCATGTAGATGCCGGTTTTCAAGGGCAGGTCGGTCATCTCGTAGAGCTGTCGCATCCAGACATCGCGAGCGAATCCGCCGCCGCTTGTCGTCTCGATGTTGTAGAACTGCCCACTCTCGTCGCGGTACTTGACGAAGACGTGCGTGGGTACGGTCGCGAGCGTCACGTCCAGGCCGATCCTTTGACCGAGGACGACGAACAGGCTCGGCATCGAAACGCAGTTCCCCTTGTGGCTGTCGAGATAGCTGGACAGGAGCTTGTTGCGAATGTTCTGACCCAGAGGGTCGTCGAGGTCGTACTGGAAAGGGCGGTTGCCGTTCCACGGGCCTGCCACGTACAGGTACTTCTTCAGGGCCTCCACCTTCACCCTGCTGTTCGCCATGACGGGGAACGTCACCTTGACCTCCCCCACCATGGCATCGATTCGCTTCAGGTTGGCGGGGATGTCGATGCTCGGGTCGAGCATTCGTTGCAGGGAGAGAGTGAATTCGCCGAGGTCGAACACCTCATCCGGTTTCTCGAGTTCTGCCTTGATCGATTGAAAGTTCGCCGTGAAAGCCACGGGCTTCGGCAGGGGCGCGTTCTGTGCGAACGCCGCTGCGCAACCGAGCAGCATCGCAGCCATACAGAGTGAGAGAGTCTTCATGATCTTTCCGCACGTTGGAGCGCACGCGCCAGCCGGGCGCACGCCATGAACCTCGCCGTGCACCGACTCGAGTCGGTGGCACCGCAAGCGCTGATACATCGTGGATGCAGCGCGCAAAGAACTTGCGCTGACGGGCTGTGCCGGCCGTGTGGCGAGCGTGCCGCTGAGGTTGCGCCCAGTGAGGCGCCGAAAGTGCCCGCAATCTACTCGCGGGACGAAGGCATCGTCAAGGCCGGTCCGACAGGACAGATCGCCCTTGGTGTTAACGAGCAGCGCTGCCGGGAATTTTTCCCTGGCCTGCATCGACCCCGCTTGTTAGCGTGGAGCACCCACCACCCGGACGACTCCCGCAACTCCGAGACAAGGACGACACACCACCGGAGACCCGAGATGCATCACCCCCGTGCGAACGCTGCGCTGCTGGCATTGACCGCCCTCTCGCCCGCCGCCTACGCGCAATCAGCTTCGACGCCGGCTTCGGCACCGACGGCGGCCCCGCCCGTCGTCGTGCTGCCCGAGGTCGAGGTCGTGCAGACCACGCCCGTGCCGGGCACCGGCGTGCCCAAGGACCAGATCCCGTCCAACGTCCAGACCGCCACCGACCGTCGGCTGCGCCAGCTGCAAAGCCTGAACCTGCCCGAGTTCATGCGCACGCAGCTGCCCAGCGTCAACGTCAACGAGGTGCAGGGCAACCCGTACCAGATGGACGTGAACTACCGCGGCTTCACCGCCAGCCCGCTGCTCGGCACGCCGCAGGGGCTGTCGGTGTTCCTCGACGGCGTGCGGGTCAACGAACCCTTCGGCGACGTCGTCAACTGGGACCTCTTGCCGCGCGCCGCGATCGCCAACATCACGCTGCTGCCGGGTTCCAATCCGCTGTTCGGGCTGAACACGCTGGGCGGTGCGTTGTCGATGCAGACCAAGAGCGGCGATACGCACCCCGGCACCGGGATCGAGGTGGAAGGCGGCTCGTTCGGCCGCATCAGCACCGAGCTGACCCACGGCCGCAAGCTCGGTGAGGCGGGGCATCTCTTCATGGCCTTCAGTGCGCTGAACGAAGACGGCTGGCGCGACGAGTCGCCGTCGCGCGTGCGGCAGCTGTTCGTCAAGGGTGGGCAGCGCAGCAGCGGCTTCTCGTGGGACCTGAGCCTGGGCCATGCCGACAACCAGCTGATCGGCAACGGCGGGCTGCCCGAGTCGATGCTGGCGCAGCGCCGCGAGCAGGTCTACACCCGGCCCGACCTGACCGACAACGAGGCGACACTGCTGACCTTCAACACCACCGCCCAGCTGGGCCCGCAGTGGGAGATGGCGGCGACGGCCTACGCGCGCCGCAACCGCGCGTCGACGTTGAACGGCGACCTGAACGACGACTACGACCCGCCCGCGGTCGAGGAAACCGGCGTCGAAAACCGCACCCGCACGCGCACCGACAGCGAAGGCCTGGCGGTGCAGGCGACCTGGAATGCCCAGCCGCATCGCGTCACCTTCGGGCTGTCGCACGACCGCTCGCGCAACCACTTCGAGCAGAGCGAGGCCGAGGGGATGCTCGACGCGAGCCGTGCAGTGATTCCGACCGAGGCCGCGGAGATCGACGCGAAGGTCTCCGGTCGCAGCCGCACCACGAGTGTCTACTTCAGCGACCTGTTCGCGCTGCGGACCGACCTGCAGCTCACCGTCTCGGGACGCTACAACGACACGCGCGTCAGCACGGAGGACGACGGCCGCGTCGAGCTGGGGCTGCCGACCAGCCTGGACGCGCAAGACCGCTACCGCAAGTTCAACCCGGCCCTCGGCGCGACCTGGCAGGTGACGCCCACCTTCACCGCGTACGGCAGCTGGAGCCAGGGCAACCGCGCGCCCAGCCCGATCGAGCTGGGCTGCTCGGACCCGGCCCATGCCTGCGTGCTGCCGAATGCGCTGCAGTCGGACCCGCCGCTGAAGCAGGTGGTCTCGCAGACGCTGGAGGCGGGCGTGCGCGGCTCGCTGGCGGAGGGGCTGCGGTGGAACGCGTCGGTCTTCCGCACCATCAACCGGGACGACCTGCTGTTCATCAGCAACGGGTTGTCGGCGGGGTATTTCAGCAACGTCGGGCGCACGGTGCGCCAGGGCGTGGAGTTGGGCGTGTCGCAGCAGACCGGCACGCTGAACTGGGCGCTGTCGTACAGCTGGCTGCGCGCCACTTTCGACTCGTCGGCCTGCCTGGTCTCCGAATCCAACAGCACGGCCGAGACCAGCGCGGCCTGCACCGGCGACGACGAGATCGAGGTGCGCAAGGGCAACCGGCTTCCGGGCCTGCCGGCGCACACGCTCAAGCTCAGCGTGGACCTGCAGGCCACGCCGAGCTGGAGCGTCGGTGCGCAAGTGCGGGCGCAGTCGAAGCAGTACGTGCGTGGCAACGAGAACAATGCCCACCAGGCCGATGGCGTGGACTTCTTCGGCAGCGGCAGCACGGCGGGGTTTGCCTTGCTGGACCTGACCACGAGCTGGAAACTCCGGCCGGGGTGGGAGGTGTTCGGCAAGGTGTCGAACGTGTTCGATCGCCGCTATTCGACGGGCGGGCTGCTCGGCACGAATGCGTTCGCTGCGAATGGGGCGGTGCAGGCGCCGGCGGATTGGAGGAACGAGCAGTTCGTGGCGCCGGGGGCGCCGCGGGCGGGGTGGGTTGGGCTGCGGGTGTCTTTCGGCGGGGCTGGGATCTGACTCCTCGGTGGCCCGAGATGGGCCGCCAAGTGCGGCCAGCTCAATTCGCGGCTCAGGGTGAAATGAGCGCAAGCGCTGCGGCCAACGGCTCGGCCACACCTACCGTCTTCAGCAGCGCGTCATCCTCGACCAGCAAGAGGTTCAATCGGGCTCCATCGCCTTCAGAACAGGTAGGGCCAGCCCACGAAAGCCGACGAACTCGTCCTCAGATCAACGAAGCCCACTGCCCGCCGCGAAACAGATACAGGTCTTTGGGCCCCATCGAGATCACGCCGTCTTCGCCCGCCAACAGCCGCAGGCAACTGGTGGGCCGGGCCGGGCCGCTGAACCGGGTGTCCGGCACCAGCGCGTCACCGTCCAGGCACAGGATGCGAAAGTCGCTGGCAACGAAGACGTTGCCCTCAAAAAAGCAGACGTCCTGCAGGTTCTCCTGGCGTCCGGTGTCGAGCACCGACCAGACCTCGCCTCGTCCGCGCAGCACGGTGCCCTCGTCGCCCACCGCATAGACCCAGCCGTCCGGGGTGCAGCACACCGCGTTCAAGTTGGCGGATACCGGACTGTCGATGCGATGCCACGCGCCCTGATGGCAAAGCCAGATTTCCCCCTGCCAGCCGACGGCATACATCTCGCCCGTGGAGAAGCCGGCCATGTCTTCGAAGCCGATGATGCCGGGCTCGTGCTCGCCCAACGGCGGACCGATGCGCTGCCATACCCCGGGCGCATCGCGCCGCAACACCTCGCGGCCCATGCCGCAGGCAAAGACGACGTTGTCGATGGCCGCGAGGGATGCGAGCGCGAACCGGGCTTCGCGCATCTCGCCGTCCGTCTGCTGCAGCGTCTCGGTGTCGATCTCCCACACGTCCTTGTCCGCACCGATGAACACGAGCGCCCGACGCTGACCCGGCGGCTTGATGGTGGCCGCCGCCACCGCGGGCCAGCCCACCGACTCCGGAAACTTGGTCCAGGCGCCGCCGTCCAGCACGAGGAATGTCGAATTGTTGACCTGTTGCGCCGCCAGCTCGTCGAGTTGCTTCGCGACGAAGCACAAGTCGTGGAACGGCGCGCAGCCGGCAAGAAAGGTGGATTCCTGATGGTCCATCGTGCGGTTGCTTTCTCTTCGTCAGCGAGTGGTACCCCGGTTGACCGGAACCGGGAACTTCTGGTCCAGCTGGCCTTGGAAGCCTTCGATCGGCTGTTTGCTGAAAGACGGCTTGTGCGTGATCTGGGTGTCGCGCTGCTTCTGCGTGAACGACTTGTCCAGCTGTGCCTTGATGCAGTCCTCCTCGCAACCGCATTGTGCAGCGACGGCCGCCGCGCAGACGCCGTTGTAGGTGTCCAGCGAGCACTTGTTCTGGGCGTCGATTTTGCCGGCCTTCTTGGCGCGCTCGGCCAGGTAGTCGATGGCCCGGTGGTTCTTGCCGTGCGAGCCCGCGTGCTGTGTCATCCCTTCCATGCAGACGCACAGGGCGGTGTTGTCGTCATAGCCCTCGACGACCCCGATCAGCAGGGTCTTCGGCGGAATGTGGTGCGGCGTCTGGCCGGGGCAGCAGCCGGATTTGCCATCGGCAGGCGTGGCATTGAAGGGCCGCAGGTGGCAGCGCATCGCTTTCGCGCACGGGCTCGCGTCCGCATCCTTCTCTGCCATGGCCCCTGCCTGCATGGTCGCGGCTTCGGAGGTCGGCGCCAGCGGCCCGTGACCGCTCATCGCGGCCGGGGCGCTTGGGTGGGTGGTCGGGGTACGCGCCGGCTTGGGCCGGCCGAGCTGGTCACGAATCCAGTTCTTCTGGCCGGCCTCGACCGGCGTCGCCAATGCGCCGGGGCAGTGGTCGGGCTCCGGGTCGCCGGTGCACTTCGACTCGACCTCGGAGGCATCCTTGCCACAACCCGGGATCTTGGCGAGCGCCTGGGAGGCGATGTGCGTCATCGGTGGCGAGTTGCCAGGCTGCGAAGCATGGTTGTGCGTGGTCAGGTCGAGGTGCCGTACGACGTTTTCGCCTTCGATCTGCACGTTCATCGACCAGGCATTGAAATACACCTTGCCCTTGATCTTGCTGGTTACGACGCCCTTCTTGGGCGCGCAGCCGGCCTCGTCGCCCGTGCTTTGCTTGAAGTACGACTTGTTCTTGAGCATCACCTCCTTCCCGCCGACCTTGACCGTGCTGGAGCCGTCGGTCGTGTCCGAGGCCAGGCCGGTGTTCGGGTAGGGCACGGGCACGCCCGGCGGTGTGGCGGGGGTCAGTGGCGGCGTGAAGCATGTGTCCGGGAAGGCACAGATCGACTTGCCGTCCATGGACTTGCTCGACACCTCCATGCCGTTGGCAAATACCGGCTTCCCCATGCGAGCTCAGCGTCTGTGTTGCGCACCTGCAAGGAGCGGGTTCGCGTCGATCGGGTCGCAGGCCTGGGTCGGGCGTGCGTGCGCACTGCACCCGCAAGGTAAACCCCTGGCGCCGTGGACTGAAGTGAGGATGGTCACATCCCCAATGACAAACGCCGCCCGAAGGCGGCGTTTGCGAGGGACTCAGCGCCTTACAGCGAGTTCAGGAAAGCCAGGATGGCGTCCCGATCGGCCTTGCTCAGCGCCGCGAAGCGATCGCGGCTGGCCGTGCCTTCACCGCCGTGCCACATGATGGCCTCGGTGAGGGTGCGGGCGCGGCTGTCGTGCATGTAGCCGACCTTCATGCCCTTGGCGACCAGCTCGGTGTAGCCGATGCCCCACAGCGCCGACGTGCGCCACATGCCGCCGGTGGCCAGGCCTTCGGTCAGGTTGTCGGCCAGGTCCGGGCCCATGTCATGCAGCAGCATGTCGGTGTACGGCCGGATCGTCTGGTTGCGCACCTCGGCGAACTCGTGCGTGTTGCCGGTCTTCATCTCGACGGTGTGGCAGCTGCCGCACTTGATGTCGGTGAAGACCTTGGCGCCGGCCGTGACCTTGGCCGGATCCACGTTCAGTGCCGACAGTGCCGACACGCCCTTCGGGAAGCCGCTGGCCAGGCTGCGCTGCGCCGGCACCGCGAGCAGCGCGACATAGCGCTCCAGCAGCGTCAGCGCATCGTCGGTCAGGCCCGCGTCGACACGGTTGGTGGTGGTGCACTTGGCCGGGCCGTACAGGCAGTCGCGGTTCGGGAACAGCGGCGTCGTGACCGACATGTCCAGCAGAGCGGCCGCGGCGGCCTGGTGGCGCAGGCTGACCTTGGATGCCTTCCAGCCATAGCGGCCCAGGCGCACGGCCCCGGTTTCCGGATCGAACACGTAGTTCGCGACGCCCTTGACGCCGTCGGCGTCCGGGGTGGCCTTGGCACGCGCAATGATGTCGGCATCCGGGATCGCTTCGAGCAGGCCCATGCCGATCACCGGCTGGGCGCTGCGCACCGAGAACACGGTCGGGGTCGGGCCGTCGAACGCGATCTTCGGCTTGCTCAGCTCGACCGAGGTGCCGTCGGCCAGCTTCACGGTCTTGAGCTCGAAGCCCGCGACGCGCACGCCGGTGCCCCAGTCACGCTTGACGGCGTCGGTGGACGGCTTGGCGTTCATCTGCACGCCCAGGCCGTACATCGAGTGCGGCACCTGGCGGCCGCTGGAGTCCGTCTCGGCCGTGCGCACCGCCATCGTGTCGATGCGCTGGTTCACGACGGTTGGCGCCAGGCTGCGGCCGTTGTTGATGTGGCAGCCGAAGCAGGTCGACTGGTTGAACATCGGCCCTTGCAGGCCCACCGCGGCCTGGTTGCGGTCGTTGCCGTTCTCGGTGTGGTCGCCGGTCTGCATGCTGGTGTGGAACCAGCGGCGACCTTCCACGAAGCGCTGCATGTTCTGCATGCCGATGTGGTTGTGCGGCTGCTGGAACATCAGCGGGCTGTTGTCCGAGTAGTCGTACGAGGTCGATCCGATGCCGCCCGACAGCGCCGACTCCGGGATCGGCGCGTTCATCAGGCGCGGCTGCACGCCGTACCAGGGACGCAGGCCCTCGCCCATCACGTAGGTGACTTCGTTGGTGTAGTAGCGGAAGGCGCCGGCGTCGCCGACGGCATCCATCGCCGCACGCGACGAGAAGAACGAGCCGGTGAACTCCATCACGTCGCCGGACTTCAGCGCACGGCCGTTGACGTGCGGGCCGTTCGGCACCATCACGCCGTTGGCGTCCGGCACCAGCGAGTTGTAGCCGGGGTACTCGCTGAGCACCACGCTGCAACCGTCATTGGCGCCGATGACTCCGTTGTAGCCGCTGTTCGGCTTCAGCAGCGCGGTCTGCGGCGGCTTGGGCACGACCGGGCACGAGGTCTTGTCGACGAAGCCGTCGGTGTAGGTCGTGTCGTCCAGCAGGTCGCCGGGCGACATCCAGCCGTAGTCGGTGACGCCGGCGTTGTCGAAGCGACGGAAGAACGAATGGCCGCCGCCGCGCTGGGCTTCCTGGAAGTACTGGTTGACGACCAGCGTCGGCTTGGTGACGCCGGCCACCTTGCTGTTGTCGATGAACTCGGTGCCCCAGGTGCGGTTCTTGAAGTAGTTGGCGACGAAGTTCAGGTAGACGCCGCCGCCCTTGTCCTGCGGGTTGCCGTTGGCATCGACGGTGTCGTTCGGGCCGTAGCCGATTTCGTTCCAGGCCTCGCCGCGCTCACGGGCGTGGCGCGGGCGGCCGACGAAACCGAAGCGGGTGACCAGGGTGCCGTCGGGCAGCGAGAACTGCACGGTTTCGATCGGCGCCTTCGAGGCCGGCGGCGCGACGAGTTGGGAGCCGTCGGCCGGGTGCGGGATGTACGAGGTGGCGACCGTGGAGCCCAGCGTGTTGTCGCTGCCCGGCGACTTGAAGCTCGCCTCGATGACCGAGTAGCCGTAGTTGGTGGCGCGCTTGACGCCGTTGACGCGGACGTAGCGGACGTTGGCGTTCAGGTTGTAGAACTCTTCCGTGCCGCCCTTGCTGTCGGCCACGTAGCGCAGCTGGTACCAGGTCTGGCCGTCATCGGAGACCTGGATGGTGTATTCCTTGGCGTACGCGTTCTCCCACACCAGCTTCATGTAGCCGATCTGGGTCTTGGCGCCGAAGTCGAACTGGATCCAGTTGTCGTCGCTCTGCGAGCTTTCCCAACGGCTGTTGTTGGTGACGACGCCGTCGATCGCCTTGTCGGCGGTGTTGCCGCCGTTGGCGCTCGACGCGGTGGCCTTGGTCGGCACGACGGCCACGCCGGGCTTGCTCATGTCGACGCCGGCGGGCAGTTGCTGCGCGGGCGTCGGCGCGGGCGCGGCCGGGGCGCCGGGGGTCGGCAGCGACGGGGGCGCCGGGGCCGGTGCGGGTTCGTTGACCGGAGGGTTGGGGTCATTGCCGCCCACGACGGGCGGCTGGGCGGGCGCATCGGCGCTCGGGCTCGGCGCCGCGGCGGCGGAATCCGAATCCTTGCCGCCGCAGCCGCTGAGGACGGCAGCCGCCAGGAAGAGGGAGGTCAGCGCCAACGCGGCGCGCGACCGGCTCTGGCCCTCGGGAATCGTGTGCTTCATGCTTGCAGGTCCTTGCTCATGTCCGTTTGCTGGGGTGGCGCTGAAGGACTTTCACGAACCTTCAGCACCGGGTGCATACGGGACTACATGCGCAGGTTTGATGCCAGCCCATCTGACAGCGCCTGGCAGGAACTGCGGGGACCCTCGGAGCGCGGCGCTGCGTCAGGGAAGCCCGGGCGGAAGCGGTTTCAGCGACTGAAACAAGTGGATACAAGCTTGACCGCTGAAGGTGCCGGGCAACAGTTTGTGGCTTTGCGTCTGCAGGGGTATCGACAGGGTTTGCACCGTGCCATCGGGATCGGCGATAGCTGCCATTCGGTATTCTGTGGAACCGATATCAGTCCAAGGCGGCATGCGGGGCGCCCAGCTCAGGCGCCACGGCGGTCACGGCCTCATGTCGGGGCGGTCGCGACATCAAGCCGAGATGGGTGCGCGAGGTTCAAGCGTTCGCGTACGCAGGCCAGGTGGTCCGCCCTGACCCGTCGCAGAACGAAGTCGCGGTAGTTGGCGGTGCTGAGCTGGCTCCATGCCTGCGCCCGACCCAGGGCGGATCGCTGGGCGCGAGAGGCGAGGACCGCCTCGTCTGGAATGGGAGCATTCGCGTCGGTCATGAATTCATAACCGTAGGAGCGCATGTGCTCTCCCGCCACCGTCTCGATGATCTCGATTTCGTCGATGCCCAGCTGGCTCTTGAACTTGTCCCTGTTGGCCGGGATGGGGCCGAAGCAGTTGGATGACCACAGGTCCGACAACTTCGACATCTGCCGTGCTTCGGTGGAAGCCGCCACGTCGAGCATCTGCGGAAGGAAGTCCAACCCGATGAAGTCGCAGATGCCACGCAGGACGAGCTCCTGGTCAGCGAGGAAATCCTCGTACCGGATGGTGAGGACGCGCTCCGGATGGGCCTGGACGAGACGCTGGGCCGCATCATGGGCGGCGACCCACGTCATCGCATTGAGCGTGCTGTCGAAGTCATGGATGATCGCACGGTTCATCGAGGCCACCTGGGCGCGCGGGTCCCTCACCACGTTCAGGAACAACATGTCCGGAAAGAGCCCCATCAGCTCGGTGGCGTAGTGGATGCTGTCCAGCGATTTGTCCATCACGACGCGCGCATGGTGCCGTTCGCCGCTGCGCAAGAGAAGCTCCCACACCACGCGATGCACGCTGCGCTTGTCCGCCTTGATGGCGTCGAAGATCTCGCCCGGGTCGAACGCCACGTCGGGCCACTTCACCATGCTTGCGGCCTGCAGGCCGACGACGTCCACGACGAGCTGGAAGTAGTTGCGGTCCTCGGTCAAATCGCCATAGAGGGGCAGCAGCGGCATGAAATCGACGATGTGCAGGGGGTATGGCGAGTAGAAGCCTTCACTGAAATTCAGCCTGAGTCTCAGCGCGTGGCTTCCGCACCGACGCAGCGGCACCATCAGAAGCGGGCGCGGGCGGCCCGGATTGGATGTGGAGATGGGCGGCTGATGGGTCATGAGGGCTTCCCTGTGATGTGGTTTGAAAAGTCGGCGATGAACTGCTCCAGTTCGCTCACCGGCAAACGATCGATGCCGGCGGCGGCATGCCGTCCACCGCCACCTGGATAGAGACGGCACAACGCTTCCGCCGAATTGCGCTGCGCAGGCGAGCGGACACTGACCAGGAAGTGACCGTCCGAACGGCGCGTGAGGACCGCGAATGACCTGTCTGGCGCTTCGCGGGCGAGGCGGTTCGCCAGCGTTCCGGAAAGCCGCCGGGCCCATGCCGTTTCCGGAAGCAGATAGACATCGCCATCGATGCTTCGCCAATAGGGCGCGAGCGTCTCGAGGTGATGCTGGTCGTCGGCGCGGCCGGCGGCCAGGCGACGATATTCGTCTGCGTCGGCGATGAAGCCGAATGGGCTCTCGAAGTTGTGCACCGCTCGATAGAGGTCGATCGGCGAGAAGTGCAGGTCTTCGATGGCCTCGCCGTAGGCGTTGTAGTTGAGGAGCTGCCCCAGCTGCTCGAGGCTCGCCGTCTGGTTCATGGTGAGCCCGCGCCGCGCGGAAAGACTGCGCGCGACATCGAGCAGGTTGTCGCCGAAGGCGCCTGCGATGGCCCACGTGTGAAAGCGGCCGGCCAGGTGGCGATCGACCAGCAACGATGTGCAGACAACCGCGGAAGGGTCGATATGGCTTTCCAGCCGCGGGTGGCAGAACAAGCTGCGTGCCGAATGGTGATCGAAGTAGCGTACGCGCCCACCTGCCTGCAGTGCGCGGCGCACGCCGGCTTCGTTCCTGTCGAACGAGACGTCCAGCACGGTGATGTCGCTGGGCGGATGCGTGTCGCCCAGCTTCCCGAGCAAGTCGATATCGCGCTTGACGCCACTGACGAGCCGCCCTGCGCGCGGTTCGGCCATGCGCAATTGGTGCAGGCTGCAGATACCGTCGGCGTCGCCATTGAACAGGTCCACCGACGGCAGGGTTTCCGTGCGGTCCGTCAACGCGGATGGCCGGATCGATGTCATGGCACGAGGGCGCAGCGACGGACAAGAAAGTCCATCAGCTTCTGCGCTGATTGGTCGAGGCCGCACACGTCCGTGTCGATGCGCAGCGCGGGAGACGGTGGGGTCTCGTAAGGTGCCGACACGCCGGTGAAATGGGGGATGGCTCCCGTTCGAGCCTTTTCGTAGAGCCCTTTCGGATCCCGCGCTTCGCAGACGGCCAGCGCCGTGCTGACATGGACTTCAATGAACCTCGCGTCGCCGATGATGGATCGCGCCTGTTCCCTGTCCTCTTGCCGTGGCGAAATGAGCGCCGTGAACACGATCAGCCCCGCGTCGTTCATCAAGGCGGCAACTTCCGCGACACGCCGGATGTTCTCGCGCCGATCTGAAGGCGAGAAGCCAAGATCGCTGCTGAGATGGTGGCGGATGTTGTCGCCATCCAGCACGAATCCCAACTGCCCTTGGGCGTGCAGCCGGCGTTCCACCGCATAGGCCAAGGTGGATTTGCCTGCGCCGCTGAGGCCTGTCAACCAGACCGTCGCCGGTTGCTGGCGGAGCAAGGTGCGCCGCTCGGCCGTCGAGACCAGGCTGGGGTGCTTCACCACGTTGAGACAAGTGTGGGTGTCGGCATTGCAGGGACGGGGCCGGACAAGAGAATGCGTGGAAGGCGTCATGGCACGGGCAAGCCTCTCAGGAAGGCGAACATTCATGGACCAGCAATGCCCCGCTGGTGCGGTTGCTGGCCGGGTCGACGATGATCAGCGAGCCGCCGACGCGGTTCGACTGGTACGACTCCACCGGCAGCGGCTGCTGCGTCTCGATGA